>Ga0123356_10000420_pt1 | contig 48321 bp, 38 predicted proteins | sample TergutEmb28metaG_2_FD_92546 | JGI IMG/M metagenome (GOLD analysis project Ga0123356, IMG submission 92546) | Embiratermes neotenicus P3 segment gut microbial communities from Petit-Saut dam, French Guiana - Emb289 P3 | ecosystem: Host-associated > Arthropoda: Insects > Digestive system > Gut ...
AGCAGCGGTCAGATATTGAAAATCCGCAAAGCCACCGTTCCTGAGGCAGAACACCGCGAGATCTACTCAACACTTGGCATACCAGCCGAGGTCATGAAACCTATCAAGAGTTGGCATGAGTCTAGCTCGGAGGCCCGACTTTAGTGACTAAAAAAAATCTAAGTTGTAGAAAACACAGCATCACGCCCAAAATAATGTGGAAGTTGGGCTAGGAGTGGGCTGTTACGAGATCGCGACAATTCAGTAAAAATCCGAGCAGCTCAGATAGAAACCGCATTGCGGACACTTCAGCTGGCAACGGCTCTCGCGCAATTTGGCGGAGCAATTCGGGCAATACTGCGCTGGATCGGCCTTTACGCCAGACTGGTTTTCGGCAACCGCTGTCGGCTGTGGTTCTTGGCTCATCGCCAATAACGTACGCCTCGGCTCCCCGCGCCCGCAAGCGGAGACTTCCCGGCGAAAACCGACTTCGCTAGCCGACTATGCTGCCCGGTCGCTGACTGCCACTGGGGTGCCGCTCCAGCAATCAGCCGCCAGCCGCCATGCACCTAGCCGCCGCCACACGCGGACATATTTCCCGCGCTCGGGGATCATCGTTCCATCCGCCTTTCGGATGACGAAGGAGAAGCGGCCGAGTTCCATGGCCATGTCGGTGGAGTGATCCACGCGTGTCGTCTCCAGCCGCAGGTCGCTGCAACCTGCTTCGCCAAGCTGGCGCAGCAGTCGCTCCACCGGCTTCTGCCCGTAGGCGCCCTCATGATGAGGCGCCATGAGCACTCCGTCGGCGGCGAACAAACTCGCGGCTTGATCGTAATTCCCTGTGTTGAATGCAGTTGCGAAATCCTGGGAAAGATCGCGAAGTTGAGACTCCACATCCCGCAACGGACGAAAGCCCGCTGGAGTGCCGGTATAAGACCGATACATCGCCTACCTCCTGGGGGAAGGCACTCGGGAATCCGCACAGCCTCGCTCGACACCAAGGCTATCCCGACAAGTTTGTCGATTTTAGCCCAAAATAACTTTGTGGAAACAGAAAAGTTTTCCTCGGCGGGATTTAAAAAATGGGATGCACATCCTGGTTGTGGGGTTCGTTTATCGCTCCAAGGGAACCGAGCGGCTGGGCAGGCGCGAGAGACCGCAATCCGTACTAGTTGCAGAGCTTTGCGACACACCCGCGGCGCCACGTTTCTCGCGCTCTGCAATCTGTCGCTTCACGCGTTCCATCAAAACAATCAACCTCTTCGATTCCCGATCTCGCTCAGCTTGCTTACACATTTTTCGGAAGTCTCGCGGAGCATACGGGACACGATTCGTCATGGGGGATGGGTCCTTAGGTTAGTGATGCGGAATAAAAAGGAGCCCCAAGGCTACCCTATCCCGCTGCTCTTGCCAACCCCCTAAACACCTGAGAAGAACTGCTCATTCGCCCTGCCCAACCGTTGCCTTATCTCGAAGAAACTGCGGCAATTGGCGACAGTACTTGCCGACTCCGAGAGGGTCCTCCGTTCAACGGATTCCCTATTCCAAAAAGGCTCATGCCTCGCAACAAAAAGGATCATGGCTCACAAGATGTGACCTTGGTTACGTTGAGCCGATGACCCGTTTCCGTGAGAATCACGCCACACGCCAGACTGTCATGCGGGAGCGAGTGTGTTCCATCGTGGAATCTTCGGCATCTTCGTGATTGGTCGCGGTAAGCGGTGCACGGGCATCGGTGCGCGATTTGCCCGGCGGTGGGCGTTTTTCCGAATCTGTATCGTGCGGCGATAGATCCACGCCAACCGGATGAATTGGAATAACAGTAGCGCAAAGTAAAATCCGGCCAGAGCTTTCACGAAATTCGATGTGAACCGAAGCGCACCACCACGACCGCGAAAGCGCAACAGCTCCCAGCTGAACCCCGGCCCCACAGAACCGGTCGTTCGCACCTGCCGCTCGACAACTTGTGGCGAATCTGCTGTCGCGCTGCCGGCAGCGGGGCTCGCGACCAGTACCGTCGCCGCCGGGATCACGATGCTGGCCCGGGCATAGCACCCCTGCGGCTAGTCGCCTCCATCTTTGTCCTCCCTGCTCCGCTCGTGCTCTTCGATGAGTCGTTTCAACTTGGCCAGTTTGACGGCGTCCAGTTGCCGGTTCTTTACCAGACTCATCAGGAGCGCATCCACCGAGCCACCAAAAAACCTGTCCACCAGGTCTCCCGCGGCCTCCCGCAGGGCCCGCTCGCGGCTCAGGACGGGGCGATATTCATAGGCTTTGCCCACCAGCTTGCGTTTCACCTTGCCCTTGCGCTCGAGAACGTTCAGCATGGTCTGCACCGTCGTGTAGGCCAGCGACTCGCCCGGCAATTTGTGCTGCACGGCCTGCACGGTGCTCGGACCGTTCTGCCATAAAACCTGCATGATGCGAAGTTCCAGGCGGGTTAGTGGCGGCTGCGGGTTGCGGTTCGATTCCAAATTTCCTGCTCCTAAAATGTTAGGACTTTACAACGGAAACGCGGGCGTGTCAACTAAAACCTTAGGAGATGAGTTCGCCCCCCCGCAGCGGCGGTTGCTGTCATGTACCTTGCCCCCGCACCAATCCAACACCTACCTCCCCCGGGGCATCCCACATACAATTGACGCAGCCATGCGTGCTCTGCTCGTCGCAATCGCTCTGATCGCCGCAGCCGCGGCCGAGACCACGCCTGCGCTCATCATCACCGTCGTCGACGAAAACGGAGTCGTCGTGCCTTCCGCTCGCGTTGTGCTCCAGGCCCCCGCGGCACCGCCGGTCCGCTGCGAGACCGACTACACTGGCCGCTGCCAGTTCCCCGATCTCGCCCCCGGCAAATATCAACTGCACGTCGAGAAAGAAAGTTTCTACGCGCTTGATCAGCCTGAAATCGAAATCACCGCTGCCGCGACCATTGAAGTCGCCATCGCCCACCAGCAGGAAGTCCGCGAAGTAGTCGACGTCCACGAATCCCCCCCCGCCATCGATCCCGCGCAGATCTCCTCCAAAGAAACTCTCAGCGGACTCGACGTCGTCAACATGCTCTACCCCGACTTTCACGATTACCGCAACGCCCTCAACTTCATGCCCGGCATCGTGCAGGATCAGAGTGGCCAGCCCCACGTCGCTGGCGCGCAGACTTATCAGACCGTCATGGTTCTCGACGGTTTCAACATCACCCAACCTGCCAACGGACAACTGCTCCTTCGTGTCTCAACTGACGCCTTTCGCTCCATCCAGATCCAGCCCTCACGCATGCCGGCCGAAGACGGCAAAGGCTCCGGCGGCCTGCTCAGCCTCAATACCGGCATCGGCGACGATCACTACCGCTTCTGGGCGACAAACTTCATACCTTCATTCCAGAACAAGCACGGATGGCGCTTCGACCAGTTCCTCCCGCTGGTCACTTTCTCCGGCCCGATCATCAAACACAAAATGTGGTTCTACAACGCCTTCGAGGGCGAGTACGACAACACCATCTATACCGAGCTTCCCGTCGGACAGGACAACACGCAGACGTTCCGCCTCGGCAATCTCACCAAAGTGCAAACCAACATCACCAATCGCGACATCGTGACTACCAGTTTTCTGATCAACCACCTGCATGACAAGTACGCGTTTCTCTCGCCGCAGAGCCCGCAGCTCTCCAACCCGAAAAACGTGGAAGACTCCTACGTCGCATCGATCAAAGATCAGCACTACTTCACCGGAGGCCAACTCCTCGAAACCGGATTCGCCTTCTCCCAATACAACGTCCACCTCACTCCCTACGGAAGCGAGCCCTACTACGTCAATCCCGGCGACACCACCACGATCGGAACTGCGGGAGGAAACTACTATCTCTTTGAAAACTCCACCGCCAGCCGCTGGCAAGGCCTCATGAATCTCTACTTGCCGCCGCTCGACTGGCACGGGCACCACGATTTCAAAGTCGGAGTCGATTTCGAAGGGATCGCCTACGACGCCGCCTTCGCCCGCCAGCCGATTTCCTACATGACCGGTACCAACGTCGTCCCGCCCAGCGATCCTCAACTCTGTCTCACCGCGCCGCAGAACGCCCAATTCCCCTGCACCCGCTACTCCACCTTCACCCCAGCCGGCCTGCATGAAGAAGACAACATCGAGGCCAGCGCCTATGTAGAAGATCGATGGAGCATCAATAACCACCTTCTGATTAACCCCGGACTCCGCTTCGACTGGGATGAAATCGTCCACACCGCGAACTTCACACCGCGCCTCGCCGGAACCTACGTTCTCGACAACTCCGCCACGACAAAATTCTCCGCTGGCATCGGCGTGATCTACGAAGCCACGCCGCTCTTCTTGGTCGCCCGCCCCTACGCCGGATCGCGCCAGGACACCTTCTTCTCGACCAACCCCAATTGCACCACCCCAACCGGATGTGTCACCGTTACCGGCCCCGTCAGCACCACCTTCAGCGTCAACCGAAATGACCTCGAGGCCCCGCGCTTCATCAATTGGAGCGTTGGCATCGAAAAGAAACTCCCCGCCGCCATTTACCTGAAAGCCGAATACTTCCAGCGGCGCGGCACACAAGGCTTCGTCTACGACACTCGCACCGGTTCCACTAGCGGAGACTTCGTACTCCAGAACACCCGCCAGGACCGCTACGACGCCATACAGATCAGTCTCCGCCACACCTTCCGCGAGAGTTACTCGCTTATGGCCGCCTACACGTATTCCCGCGCCCGCTCCAACCAGGCCCTCGACTTCAACGTCGACAACCCAATCCTCGGCGCGCAACAGCCGGGTCCGTATCTCTGGGATACTCCCAACCGCTTCCTTTCCTGGGGATACATTCCTTTCTTCCCTCTGCCCATCATTCACCGACTTGAAGTCGCCTACTCCATGGAAGCCCGCACCGGATTTCCCTTCAACGAACTCACGGACCAGCAACAGCTCATCGGAACTCCGGGAGCGACGCGCTTCCCCGCATACTTCTCGCTCAACCTGCAACTCGAAAAGAAATTCCACCTCTTCGGCTACTACCTGGCCCTGCGCGGTGGATTCGAAAACATCACCGGCCGCTGCGATCCCTTCGTGGTGAATGGCGTAATCGATCCAACCCATCCCGTCCCCACCTTCAGCGCCTGCCTGGGCCGAGCCTTCACCTCCAGAATCCGCCTGCTAGGCCGCAAATAGCCCTGACACAAAGTGGAGACAGCCGCCTCGGCCGCCCCGCCGAGCGAAGCGAGGGGAGGCGTCTCGCCCTATAATCCGCGCCTCGCTTGCGATACACTTCCCCGCGTTCCCAAGGAGCCACTCCAATGCACCGAGATTCTCTCCGCTGTGCAGCCTCGATCCTGGTAATCTTCATCGCACTCTTCCTGTTCCCAGCCCAGGCGCAAGACAGGAAGGACGAAAGCAAGTCTGACCGCCTCGCCCCGATCGACGTCTTCAACCTGCAGTACGCCGCCGACCCACAGATCTCCCCCGACGGCAAGCACATCGTCTACGTCCGCCAGTTCAGCGACATCATGACCGACAAGCGCCGCTCCAATCTCTGGATCATCAACTTCGACGGCAGCGAAAACCGCGCCCTCACCACCGGCAGCTACAGCGACAACTCCCCGCGCTGGTCTCCCGACGGCACGCGCATCGCCTACGTCTCCGATCGCGACGGCAAATCCCAGATTTATGTCCGCTGGATGGACAGCGGCCAATCCGCTCAGATCACGAATCTGGAAAACGGCCCCTCCGATATCTCCTGGTCTCCGGATAGCAAACTGATTTCCTTCTCGTCGCTCGTGGAAGTCGAACCACTCAAGATTGCCAGCCTCCCCAAACCTCCCGAGGGCGCCAAGTGGGCCGATCCACCCAAGACCTATGACCGCCTCATCTATCGCTTCAACGCGCGTGGATATCTGAAGCCGGGTTTCGAGCAGTTGTTCGTCGTCGCCTCCGATGGCGGAGCCGCTCGCCAACTCACCAGCGGCAATTTTCCCTACGGGGGATGGGAATTCGGAGGCAGCGGCCACGCCGTCTGGACTCCCGACAGCAAGTTCCTCATCTTCTCCGCCAACCTTCATCCTGACTACCAGTACGATCCCTTGAACGATGAAGTCTGCGAAGTCTCGCTGGCCGAAGGCCAGGTCAAGCAGCTGACCAACCGCAAAGGCCCCGACAACTCACCCGCGATTTCCCCCGACGGCAAAAGCATCGCCTACGTGGGTTTCGACGACCGCTATCAGGGCCATCAAACCACGCATCTCTATCTGATGAACCGCGACGGCAGCAGTCCGCACCTGGCCACTCCGCACCTCGATCGCGACGTGCAGAATCCGGAGTGGGCGAAGGACGGCAGCGGTGTCTATTTCCTCTACGACGATCAGGGCGATACCAAGCTCGCTTTCTACTCCCTCGACGGCAAGATCAAGGACCTCACCAACCACATCGGAAGCGGTGGATCGAGCTACAGCGGTGGCGCCTCTTTCAGCCTGAGCCGGGATGGCGCCTTCGCCGTCACCTACGGAACGCCTTCTGATCCCGGCGACATCGCCGTCGGAACCCGCGCCGATTCCAAAACGCGCGTCATTACCGCCCTCAACCAACAGCTCTTCACCCAAAAGAAGTTAGGACAAGTCGAGGAACTCTGGCTCGAATCCTCCGTCGACCAGCGCAAGGTCCAGGCCTGGATCGTTAAGCCACCCGATTTCGATCCCGCCAAAAAATATCCGCTCATCCTCGAAATTCATGGAGGCCCGTTCGCTAACTACGGCGACCGCTTCGACACCATCAAACAAGTCTGGGCCGCGAAGGGATACGTCGTGCTCTACGTCAATCCGCGCGGCAGCACCAGTTACGGCGAGGAGTTTGCCAACCTCATCCACCACGCCTACCCCGGCGACGATTTCTTCGATTTGAATTCTGCTGTCGACGCGGTGGTGGCCAAAGGCTACATCGACGCTGACAACCTTTTTGTTACTGGAGGCTCCGGCGGAGGCGTGCTCACCTGCTGGATGATCGACCGCACCACTCGCTTCCGCGCTGCGGCCAGTCTCTATCCCGTTATCAACTGGTACAGCTGGGTCCTCACCTCAGACTTGCCTTCGTTCGGCACACTGTACTGGTTCGAAGGCCCGCCCTGGCAGAACGCCGATTCCTACGTGAAGCGCTCCGTGCTCACCTATGTCGACAAGGTCACAACGCCCACGCTGCTGGCGACCGGCGAAGACGATTTCCGCACACCCATCTCGGAAGCCGAGCAGTACTACGCCGCGCTCAAGCTGCGAAAAGTTGAAGCCGCCCTGGTTCGCTTTCCCGGCGAACCGCACGGCCTGAGTGCGCGCCCCAGCCATCTCGCCGCCAAGATCGTTTATGTCTCAGACTGGTTCGACCAACACAAGAAAAAGTAAAAGTAACTATAATCATCTCCAACTGCATCGAATCCATGTTCCGTGTCATCTCAAAAGCCTGGAGGACAGATCAATCATGGCTCACGAATTACCACCTCTACCGTATGCCTATGACGCTCTCGAGTCGACCATTGATAAGCAGACCATGACGCTGCATCACGACGGCCACCACGGCACCTATGTCAAGAACCTGAACGCCGCGATCGAAAAGCATCCCAACCTGGCCGGCAAATCCGCCGAAGATCTCCTGCGCGACCTCAATGCGATTCCTGAGGATATCCGCGCTGCCGTCCGCAACAATGGTGGAGGCCACGTCAACCACAGCATGTACTGGAAGATCATGAAGCCGAAAGGCGGAGGCGATCCCAGCGGTCCCATCGCCGAAGCGATCCAGAAAACCTTCGGTAATTTCAAGGATTTTCAAGCAAAGTTCAACGACGCCGGCGCAAAGCAATTCGGCTCGGGATGGGTTTGGCTCGCAGGCAAGTCAAATGGCGAAATCCAGATCATGTCGACGCCGAACCAGGACAATCCGATCTCCCAAGGCCTCTATCCCATCTTCGGTAACGACGTCTGGGAGCACGCTTACTACCTGAAGTACAACAACCGCAGGCCGGAATATCTCACAGCTTGGTGGAACGTGGTCAACTGGGACGAAATCAACAAACGTTTCGCTACCTTCAAAGCCGGTAAAGAAGCGCACGAACCGGCAATTTCGCACCGCTGACGCTTGTGTAGGGGGACGCATTCGTCCGCTCCGCGACCCCTGAGAGCGAAGCCAAGGAAGCGTGCCCGGCCCGTCGAAGTGCACGGGACAGACGGGTGCACGAAGCCGCGAATAGTGAAAAGGCCCCTGCCGCCCGGCAGGGGCCTTTCGCGTTAGGATCGGTCGGGAGGTTTAAGCCGCCGTCTCCGCATACTCATCGGGTTGTTCCTCAAACTCCTTCTGACAACTCTCCGAGCAGAAAACATAATTCTTCCCGGCAAATTTCGTCAGAAACTCCGGATTGGTGTCGTCCACATCCATTCCACAGACTGGATCGATCGTCATCGCGTTCGCCTCCCTTTCGTGGTTTGCGTGCTGGGGAAACCGCCAGCAATGATCATTCCGTTTTTGGCTAGCTCCAACCCAAAGTCTCGGAACGACTTGTCGAGAAATTGAAGCTACACATTCCCCACCGGCGGAAATTTCTTCCGCCGCCCGGGCATGTTGTTCTAAGCAATTCCCCTCAAGGCATTTCCGGTATCGAAGTGCTGGCGTCCCGCCGGCTGTCGCCAGGGAATCTTGCCCCGCCCAAGCATCCCGCGTCCCTATCATCGCCTTCGGATTGCTTAACCAGTTCCCCGGAATTCAATGCCGACAAAGCGATTACCGCCGTTCACAATTCTCTTGCCCGGTCGGTCCTCCTTCGTCTTTGGGCGGGATTGCCATCCGCACCCACCCTTGCCTTTTTCTCGTCGACCGCGGCGATCGAGAAACTAGCAGTGATCCTCACGGTCTCTTCACCACCGCCCCACCCTTCATCACAAAATCCACCTTCTCCATCGCCGACACCTCGCTCAACGGATCCCCCGGAACCGCGACAATATCTGCCAACTTGCCAGCTTCAATTGTCCCCAACGAATCTTTCATCCCCAGCAACTCCGCCGCCGTAGCCGTTGCCGACCGCAGAGCCTCGGCCGGCGTCATCCCAAACTTCACCATCGAGTAAATTCCTTCGCCGGGTTCACCTTCCAATCAAACCCGCCCGCATCCGTCCCAAACGCAATCTTCACCCCAACCCTCATCGCACGCCTGAACGTGTCTTGGTGAATCTGAATCATCTTCACCCACACCGGGGCCCCTTCCGCCGCGCGTCCCTGTGCTACATACTCCCCAACAAAAATCGTCGGCACATAAAAAATTCCGCGCGCCGCCATCGTCTTCAAATCTTCGTCGGCGATGTAGTTGCCATGCTCGATCGTATCCACGCCAGCCTCGACGGAATTGTGCACGCCATTCAACGCCATCGCATGCGGTGCAACTCTGTGCCTCTCGCGGTGGGCCTCATCGACTATCGCCCGCAGTTCATCCATGGTGAACGTCGGAATGTCATCGAGCACTCCATCCTCGCGCACGCGATAAGACCGATCGCTGTACACCTTGATCCAATCCGCTCCATGACTGATCTGCTCCCGCACCGCCTGCCGCGCAGTATCGGCCCCATCCACAATCTGCACTCCATGCGGCACCACCAGCGCAGGTGCATATCCCTGCAATGGATAAGCTCCGGTCACATCCAAAGCGCGGGTGGCGACTTGCATACGCGGCCCGGGAATCACACCGTTGTTGATGGCCTTCTTCACATCAGCATCAGCATACCCCGCGCCCTCCGCGCATTCACCGTAGCCAGAATCGTCCGATATTCGGGCGACTGCTTCAGCAGTTGCGCGTCGTAATCCGCCGCGGTGATGTCCCCTTGCAACAGAATGTGTGTGTGTGTATCGATGAGTCCCGGCAAACAGGTCTCGCGCGAGAGATCGACAATCTCGGCATCGCCGGGAGCGCTCCGAGCGACATCTTTGATCTTTTCTCCCTCGATCACCACAACAACATTTTTCCGCAGCGAATCCCCGCGCCCGTCAAACAAACTCCCACACCGCAAGGCAATCACCTTATCTGTGTCAGCCCGAACACCGAAGCACCCAACGCAAAAAGAAAACCGGCGATAACTCCAACCCTCCTTCTCGGCATCGCTCCTCCTAATGACCACCGGCCACTGTCTTTTTGCATTTCCTGTGAACGCCCTGTGGACATTCCGGCTGCCCACTCTACCAGATTCCTTTCACACCTCAGACCAAAACACAAAAACTGCCGCACTTCTGCCAGCAACGACACACCACTGAGCCACTACTTGACGTGTAAACTTCTGGGAGAATCCTCTTTGCGGTTTTCCTCAATTGCACCAAAAATATTGGATTGACCCAGCGCCGATTCCTTCGTACAGTCTCCTTCGCCTCTTACAAAAAGAATGCGAGCTGTTCCAACCGGTTGTCCGCTTGAGAACGGCGCCCACAGCAGACAGAACGCGGGGTCGCCCCATGAAATTAGCTGAATGGAAAACCTACCGCACACGTTTTCTGGTTAAAGCCAAACAACTCAGCTCCAACCTCACCTTCGTCGACCATCTCGGCCGCCAGCACTGTGGCCGCAAGGGCGACTACCTCGTCGAATCGTTCGACGGAGTCCTTAGCATCACTCCTCGTCAGATCTTCGAAGACGTCTACGTCCCGATGTCCGTAAGCGATCACGACGACCGCACACAAGTGGATTCAAGCACAATCGCCACGAGTGCGACAGCTGAAGTTCCTGCGGCTGAGCTCTGCGCAGAAGCTTTGAAGGTCGAGAGAATCAAAGCGGCGAGCCCACGCGTCCGAGACCCGCGACGCACCGATCACGACAAACTCGCCCACACCGCTCGCAAATCGCCTCAGCCGGTGCGAGCCACGTCGTCAAGACTGAGTCTGATGTAAAGATCTAAGGGGGCAAGGTTTCAAGGTTTTTGGATTCGTGGGGTTTTGATGCCGCTTTCCGCAGGCCGGACATTGCCCAGGTGCCACGTCGTCACCTTGCAACCTCGCCTGGAACTCTGAGACGTTTGCCTTTGTGGAAAATCCAGCCCTCAATTCGGCCCGAGCCCGTCATTGCTAGGGATACAACCTGTAGTGTTTCCCTCTTGACAGGCACAAGCTGCGGGAGTAACTTTGCATTCCCAAGCACAAAAATTCGGCCTCACCGGAATGGGGCCGGAACGCAGTCCACGAGTGAAGGAACCAGCGGGCCGCTGCCAAGCCAGAGGTGACTCGGCGTCCCGTTGAAATGACAGACCAAGGCGTCAGGCTTTCGCGATCCGTAAGCCCGGCGCCGAGACTCTTAAGTCCAACAAACCACAAGCCTTCCGGAGGCCAAAACGCCGGGAAGCGAGTGCAATAAGATGTGCGGTGACCGTGCCCGATCCTCTCCGGCGCAACGACCAGCAGGGGAATACCAGCAAGGCAGTGAAATCGATAACCCGCAGTCCGGTGGAGGTTGTCATCCAGAGCAGGACGTTTCTTGTCTTGCGAAGGATCTGAGCGAGCAGCGCCACGGCGCGCTGCGGCCCTGAGAGAGCGACCGAAGGGCACGTTTGGCTCGCCTCCTTATCGGAGCGCACTAAACCAGGAGCCCGCGATGGAAACCTTAACTCGTCTAGTTTCAGAATCCCTGGCCCGCCATGGCTTCGATCGTCCCTTGGACTATCGCCGCCTGCAGTGGTCGTGCTGGTTCCGATGCGAGTCGCACCACAGTCTCCTGTCAGTCCCCAGCAAACCAGGGGTCTTCGTCTTAGCGGAGGAAGTTGCTGACTTTGGCACCACCACATCTCGTGAAGCAACGGAAACCTGGTGGGTCCAGCGCACTGGAGCGGGCGCCCGTGTTCCGGACGCAAGCCTCAAGCCGCAAGCCGAAACTGAAACCCGCCGCATGCTGGCCGTCTCCCAGTTCTTCGAGGACGACGACATGGCCTTCGTCCTCGACCGTTTGGTTTCGTGCAAGAATCCCTTACGCGCCCGCCTCAGGTCGGGACGCTACTTCGTCCGCTACGTGGTAATCGAAGACCAATCGCAGCGCCACAGCATCTGCGTGGCGCTGAATCAGTGGATCGTTTCCTCCGAAAAAGTCACCGGCATCGGCGCCTACTGCGCCACCTCGCTCGAACTCACCGAGCACAATCTGAGCGCCAAGCCTTCGTCCGCCGACCCCATCCATGCCCATGCGGAGACGGATGCAAAGCTTGCCTTGAGCGAAGCGGAAGAACCCGTTCCGCCGAAGTGGAGCGAGGCAGTCCGGGGCACAACTCCAAGTGTTGCTCGGAATCGCCCGGCATCGGCGCAGCTCGACTCCGGTGCCGCCATCATTCATTGTCCCTCGCCGTTCCCCTCCGGCTTCTAAACAAGCGCCGTGGGGAGAGCGCCTTGAAAGGGCGCAGCTTCAGGCCGCGCCGTGAAAAGAAATTGTGACCGTGGCTTGCAGCCCAGGGCCGCAAGCCATGGATCGCCAGGCAAGAACCAGACGAGCCCCGTTAGGGGCGGAAGAACCGGTGGGAGCGAACAACGACCACACGCTCAATTTCGACGCTAGGAAACGGCTGCCCCAGGACGACCCGCTCCTTGACCAATCAAATTCCCTACAAGCACCACCCGATTTGCCCGTCCGCCTCCCCGGACGCCCGAATCGGCCGTATCACCCATAGAATCTAATAGGAGAGTCCCGAATGAGAGAAGTTAAAACAGTCAGTGAATCGGCCGCCCCCTCTGGCGCGGTCCCCATGTCTACCGCAGCCGCCACGCCCGCCGTTTCTGTGAAGAAGGCTTCTGGCCTCTCCTTCCGGCGCCTGTTCACCAAACCCGGTGTCTCTCCCTACGACGAAGTCGAATGGGACCTCCGCACCGCCCAGATCACCGACGCCCAGGGCAACGTGATCTTCGAGCAGAAAGACGTCGAAGTCCCCAAAGATTGGTCGATGACCGCTACCAACATCGTGGCCAGCAAGTATCTGCACGGAAAGATTGACACTGCTGAGCGCGAAACCGGAGTCCGCCAGCTAGTCTCGCGTGTCGTCGAAACCATCCGCGACTGGGGCACAGCGCAAGGCTATTTCAGAACTACCGACGACGCGGCCACGTTCCACGACGAGCTTGCCCACGTCCTCCTGCGCCAGTACGCGGCCTTTAACTCGCCCGTCTGGTTCAATGTCGGATGCGATCGCATCGAGCCCAACGCCGATGGCCAGAACTGGCACTGGAACGCCGAAAAGCAGCAGGTCGAATTTGGCATCACCGGATACCGTAAGCCGCAGTGCTCCGCCTGCTTCATCAACTCGGTCAAAGATTCGCTCGATTCGATTCTCACCCTGGCCAAGACTGAAGGCATGCTGTTCAAGTGGGGATCAGGCACAGGCACCAATCTCTCGCCCCTGCGGGGATCGACGGAAACGCTCTCCGGAGGCGGCACTGCGAGCGGCCCGCTTAGCTTCATGAAAGGGTTCGATGCCTTCGCCGGCGTGATCAAGTCCGGAGGCAAGACTCGCCGCGCCGCCAAGATGGTCATTCTCAACGTTGACCATCCCGATATCCTGGATTTCATCGACTGCAAGATGAAGGAGGAAGCCAAGGCCCACGCGCTCGTCGCCCAGGGATACGACGGCTCGCATCCCGACTCCGACGCCTACTCCAGCATCTTCTTCCAGAATGCGAACAACTCCGTCCGTGTAACGGACGACTTCATGTATGCCGTGGTCCGCGACACCGATTTCTCGACGCGCAGCGTCACCGACGGCTCCGTCGCCAAGACCTACAAGGCGAAAGAACTGCTGCACAAAATTTCCCAGGCCACCTGGCACTGCGGCGATCCCGGCATGCAGTACGACACCACGGTCAACCGTTGGCACACGTCGAAGAACACCGCGCGCATCAACGCCAGCAATCCGTGCAGCGAATACATGTTCGTCGACGATAGCGCCTGCAATCTGGCCAGCCTGAACCTGCTGAAGTTCGCTCCCAATGGCACGTTCGACGTCGAAGCCTACCGCCACGCGGTTGATATTCTAATCACGGCGCAGGAGATCCTGGTCGACAACGCCGGATATCCCACGCAATCGATCATGGCCAACTCCCACGACTACCGCCCGCTCGGCCTGGGTTACGCGAATCTAGGAGCGTTATTGATGGCCGCAGGGCTCCCTTATGACTCGGATGCCGGCCGCGACTACGCCGCCTGCGTCACCGCGATCATGTGTGGCGAAGCCTACCTGCAGTCGAGCCGCATCGCCGAACAATGCGACCCGCTGGTCCCAGCGACGGAAGCCACAAAGAAGAATCTGGCAGAAACAAATCTAGGAACTCGTGTGGGGGCGGAGGCATGCGTCCGCCCCGCGACTCCGAGCGAAGTGAAGGGGAGCGTGAGCGCAGCCGACACCGGCACGATGCCCGGCGCAGCCTGCCCCGGCTGGTACATCAACCGCGAACCGTTCCTGGACGTAATCCGCATGCACCGGGCAAGCGTAAATGGGATAAATAAAGGAAACGTTCCGAGTGCTTTGTACGAAGCCAGCAAACAATGCTGGGACGAAGCCCTGCAGCACGGCGAAAAACACGGCTACCGCAACAGCCAGGTGACAGTCCTGGCCCCAACCGGAACCATCGGTTTCATGATGGACTGCGACACAACTGGTGTCGAGCCGGATTTGGCGCTGGTGAAATACAAGAAGCTGGTTGGGGGAGGGATGATTAAAATCGTCAACAACACCGTGCCCACGGCGCTGTTCAAGCTCGGATACACGCAAGAGCAGACCGACGCCATCGTCAGCTACATCGACGCCACCGGCACGATCGAAGGGGCGCCGCATATCAAAGAGGACGACCTCGCCGTGTTCGATTGCTCGTTCAAGCCGGCTAAGGGGACGCGCTCGATCCACTACACCGGACATCTACGTATGATGGCAGCTGCGCAACCGTTCATCTCGGGAGCGATCTCGAAGACGGTCAATCTCCCCGAGACGGCGACCATGGAGGACATCAGCGACGTGTACCTGCAGGCCTGGAAACTGGGGCTGAAGGCAGTTGCGATCTATCGCGATGGATGCAAGAAATCTCAGCCGCTTTCGGCGGCGGGGACGAAGACTGCGGAAGCCGCAGGCCGGAATGTGTCCCCTGCTACACCAGCCATCGAGGAAGAAGACCTGAATGCTCCGCCGCGCGCCGTGCGCCACAAGCTGCAGGAGGAGCGCGCCTCAATCACCCATAAATTCAAAGTTGGAGACCACGAGGGATACATCACAGTCGGCCTCTATCCCAACGGCAAGCCGGGCGAGCTGTTCATCACCATGGCGAAAGAGGGATCGACGGTTAGCGGCCTAATGGATAGCTTCGCGTTAGCGGTGTCGATCGCGCTGCAACATGGCGTCCCACTGGAGCTGTTCTGCGAAAAATTCGCCCACACCCGCTTCGAGCCCAGTGGCTGGAGCGGCAACCCGGACATCGGCTATGCCAAGTCCATCATGGACTACATCTTCCGCTGGCTCCAGCTGCGTTTCCTCACCGGCCAGCAGCAGATGCTATTCGAAAACCTCCGGCCCAAGCTGGTCGCCGGCGGTCAGCCAGAAACAGGAGAGGCGAGTGGTGTGAGCGCAGTTCCCGAAGCCGGAAGAAGAAAGCCGGGAGCCGGTTCCGTCCACGCCGCTGACGCTCTGTCTAGCATCGTCGACCTCGGCGACGCTCCAAGCTGCAGCTTTTGCGGCAGCATCATGACCCGAAACGGCAGCTGCTACCGATGCATGAGCTGCGGCAGCACCAGCGGCTGCAGCTAGAGCTGGTGCCCGCCGGTTCACACGAGTGAACTGACGTAAGGCGAGACGCTGAATTCGGCATCAGCATCGGAAACACCGATAATGGCGCATGGTTAGAGTTGTGCCAAAATCCATCAGGTCACCCCTGACAAAGGGGGGCGGTAAGAGATTAGACGGAAGCGCTCGGCACTCGCCCTAACGCGGTTATGGGCTCTATGTCCGTTCCCATACATGGAAATGTTCCTGCAGGCCGGCAGGAACATTTCTGCGGTAAATGGCGACTGGGTTCCCACGCTTTTTGCCCACCTTAGTGAATGAAGGAGACGTTCAGTCCTGTGGTTAGGATGACGTCGTTCTTCTTTGCCCCTATTGGTGGGTTGGAAACGTAGATGTTGCCGAACTGGTTTGTCCAGCCCAACCACTTGTTAACCTTGGTGACGGTGCCGAGGTTGAAGACAAAGCGGTACTCGCCGGTGTCTTGAAGGTTGGGGAAGAAAGTCAGATTCTGCGATAGTACTGTGCTCTTTCCGAGTTTTTGGATGAGGGCCTCGCCGAGGGTCAAAGCCACGAAACGGTTGGTTACGCCGTACGACTCGAACACGACCGGGTTCGTGTTGGGAATCGGGTTGCCATTGGAATAGGTTTCGTGCGTGTAGTTCAGGCCGCCGAAGAAGTCGAGCTTTGTAGAGTCATTCTGGATGGCATGGAATCCGAAACCGCCGCTGTAGACCTGCCGCAGATCGAGGAACTGCAGGGCGTTCGCCATGTAGTCACCGGCGCCGAACGCGAACAGCTTCGGGTTGACGTTTCGTTCGTAACGAAAGCCACCGGTCGCCAAGTTGGCCACCGTCCTGAAGCCCGGCGGGGCGAGGTTGTTGGTGGTGTTAATCGACGTCGCGTAAAGAACGATCTTGTCGTGCAGCGTGGTGCGCGTTGCGTTGAAGGCGAGTGCCAGGTTTTCGGTCTCACTGTTGCCGCGCGCGACCGAGAATCCGACGTTCGCGCCGCCGGCCCATCCCTCGGTCAGTTTGGGATGCAGCGAATGCTCGTAGGCGGCTTGCTCGGCGTCGTCGCGGATCAGGGTGATGTCACCAATCGGCTCTTCCACGGTGCCGGCGGTCTTTGTCGCAATATCGAGTTTGCCTTCGCTAGTCGTGACCGGGCCCACGTCGGTCTTGCCGCTTTTCACCGTGACGTGCAACTCCTTATCGGTTTTGATTTCGAGAATCGCGTCCATCTTCAGAGTGATGTCACCGGCGGCGTCGGTGTGGAGCGTCAGCGTTTTGCCGTCGGATTTCACGACGGTGCCGCTGATGCGGTCTCCGTTTTTCAGTGTGACCTGATCGGCAAATGACAGGCAAGAAAATAGGAAGAACGAAGTCAGAAACAACGATTCAAACTTGCGCAGCACAGCCTACCTCCAATAGGGAGTTTGTTTTTTTAAATTCAGTTGGGAGCCCACAACGCGCTAGAACGCCAAATTGGGAAACAGAGACAAAGAGGCAAAGCTGAATTGCCGCCACGCTTCGCGACGAGGAACGAGCTAGCTCTTAGTTTCGGTCTTGTTTTGCTCGGAGGACGGGGCTGGAGGCTGATCCTTCATGCCCTCCTTGAAGCCACGGATGCCTTCCGCCAGACTTTTGCCGAGCTCAGGCAGTTTCTTTGGACCGAACAACAAAAGAGCGATGCCCGCTATCACTAGCCAATGCCACGGAGAAAACTCACCCACGGGGAACCTCCACGGAGTCGTACTCCTCTAGGCTAAGTGAGCGCCCTCCATAAGTCAAACGCCCTGCCTTGCCTTTTCAATGTTTTACAATCCCTGGGGCGGCGGTGAATGGCGCCACGGCGCCACTAGGCTTCGGGCTTCCGGCTTCCCTGCTCGCCTCTTCAGTCAGGTTTGACTCCAGACACAGCTTTTCGACTGCATCAGGCGGCTAAATAGGCACTGTGGCAAGGTCTCTGAACCTCCTTTTCAGGGCTCATCCTCTCGATCTTCCCCCACGGCTTGTCCGTGGACTCGGAATCACGCCGTTTCGCGGGCAAATTCCGATAAAGCAACGAAGGTCTCATCCCGTCATAGTGTCCATATCGTGATCCAGTCTTCGTCGCAGGGAGGACGGAAATGAATTTGGGGTGCTGCCGTGGGTAGCCTACCCACCTCTTGTGCCAGTGGACGATCATTCCACCCGCGTTCGCCGGTTCGGGATGGGCTGCGAGAGCGCCGGAACTCACGAATCATTCTTGCTTTGGGCGCAAGAATCGGATAGTCCGTTCGGGGCGCTGGCCGTAGGCTTTTCTTACTATGACGACCAATGCCATACTCACAACGGAAAGTTTGGAAACCATGACTGCCCGTCAGACCACAACTGTGCTTTCGGACGATCCGCGTTGGAATGCCGTGCTGGCGCGCGACGCCGCGAGGGACGGGCAATTTGTGTTTGCGGTGTCGACGACCGGTGTGTATTGCCGGCCGTCGTGCGCGGCGCGACGTCCGCGGCGGGAAAACGTACAGTTCTTCGCGACCAACGAAGCGGCGGAAAGGGCTGGGTATCGCGCGTGCTTGCGCTGCAAGCCGAAAGCGTTCAGCGGTAACGCCGAATCTGACAGTGTGAAGGCGATTTGCCGGTTCGTCGAACAGCATCTGGATGAACCGCTCACGCTTGAACGGCTGGGCAAGGAATTTCACCAGAGCCCGTTTCACCTGCAGAGGCGGTTCAAAGCAGTGCTTGGGATTACTCCGCGGGAATTCGCAGACTCCCGGCGGATGCAGGCCCTCAAGCGCAATCTGCAGGCAGGGGATTCGGTGACGCGCGCCATGTACGACGCAGGCTATGGATCAAGCAGCCGGCTTTATGAGCGGACGGCGTCGCAGCTAGGTATGACTCCTGATAAGTATCGGCGCGGAGCCATTGCAGCTTCAATCCGGTATACCTGCTCGGATTCGCCTTTAGGACGCATGCTGATCGCGGCCACCGATCGCGGAATTTGCTCGATCCAGTTTGGGCGGTCCGATAGCGAACTGCTGGCCGGCTTGAAGCGCGAGTTCCCATTTGCCGTGCGCAAGGCCGATGACGGCGGGCTGGAGTCGTGGGTTGAGGCCCTGCTGCGGCGGATGAGCGGCCAGGATCTCGATTCCTCTCTACCCCTCGATATTCGGGCAACTGTGTTTCAGCGGCGCGTGTGGGCATATCTGCAGTCGATTCCCTTCGGCGTCACGAAATCTTACAGTGAGGTGGCCAAGGCGATTGGACAGCCGCGTGCGGCGCGGGCGGTGGCGCGGGCTTGCGCTACCAATCCCGTTGCGGTGGCCATTCCGTGTCATCGTGTGGTCCGCGAGGATGGTGACATGGGCGGATACCGGTGGGGCATGGGACGTAAGAAAACCCTGCTCGCCATGGAGCGTGGCCTCGAAATCTAACCCCTTCGCGCTCGTCCTTTTCAGTCCCGAGTAGACCTAAACGACTTCGAGCCTGAATGGGCTGAGCGGCGCGATCTGGCCATTCCGATGGAGGACAAAGCTAACTTCATTATCCCGAACCTGGCGGTCGGCGGCAGCTGGCCCGGGCCACCGGACAACACCACCCCGTCTCGACAGAAATGCTCGTCGACTACGTGCGGAGTTACAAGAACTAGGCGCGGTTTCGCACTGCCAGCCAGTTGAAAAATGCGACCACGATGGTCGCCAGCAGGATAATCGTCTTGCTAAAGTCGACCCCAGTGAACAACACTACGCAGATCAACACTCCTACGGACGCGAAAACGGTTCCCGCCGGGAGACGGAACCAGGCGGCTTCCGGTTGCCGTCGACGCAGTACCGGGACGGCCGCGCACACAGAGCCGTAATAAAAGAGGCGCGCCACAGCGGAGAGCGTGACGTTCCAGGTGAAGCTGCCGGCGAGCGCCAGAAACCAGCAGACGAGCGCGAAAACTACGATGGAGACGTGCGGAGTCCTGAAGTCCCGATGCACGGCGGCAAACAGGCGCGGAAAGTCGCCTTGTTCCGCGAAGGCGAAGGTCGTGCGTGGGCCGGTAAGGAAGTTGGCGCTGAGGTACCCGTAGCAGGAGATCAGCGCACCGACCGCCACCAACGCCGCGCCCCCGTGACCGAAAAGAACGCGTGCAACGTCGGCCAGAGGACGGTCGCTGCGCATGCCGGCTGGAAGCAAGCCCACGACGGCCCACTGAATCAGCACGTAGATCACGGTGATGATGGCGAGGGCAGCGAAGAGCGCGAATGGGGCGTCGCGCTTGGGGTTTCGAGCTTCACCTAAGGGATTCATCGCGGCTTCATAGCCTCCATAGGCAAAGAAGAGCAGCAGCATGACATCCCGCCATTTGCCTAAACTGGCCGCCTGCCACGGTGCCGCCGCCCATCCGTGCCCGAACAGGTAGTAACCTCCAGCGAGGCTGATCAGGGCGAGCGGAACCAATTTTGCCACTACGAACAGATTACTGACCAGAGCGCCGGTGCGAACTCCGCGGTAGTTCACCAGCAGCAGACTTCCTAACAGCAGGGAGATGACGGCAAAGCGCGCCCCCGGGCGCGAGACTTGCGGCCAGAATTCAGCGAGATAAATGACGAGCAGGTTCGCATTCGCAGCGCAGGCAGTTAAACGGCTGAGCATGAACATCCATCCGACTTCGAGGCCGCTGAGGCGTCCGAAGGCAACGCGGCAGTAGATGTAGGTTCCTCCGGTCTGCGTGAATTGCGACGCGACCTCGGCGTAGCAGGCGACGATCACCGCCATGGCTGCACCAGCCAGAAGCACAGCCCAAGGACTGAGTCGTCCGACCAGGTTCGCGACCTGCGATGGAAGCCCGAAGATGCCGCTTCCCAGGATGGAATTAAGAGTCAGGGCGACGAGGCTCCAGCGGCCGATGGCGCGCATGAGGGTTTGGGGAGGAGGAGTGCGGGACGCGGTTCGAGTCACGGCGAGTTTGTATCACAAGTGCAGGGCCCTCTGACAAGTTCGTGGAGAACGCAAAGTCCAGCGACTTTGGATCAGAAAACGACTGCACCAAGGTTTGGGAGAGAGAATGCTGCCCAGGATCAAAACGGCTATTGGAGCACTGCAAAGCACAGTAGGCATGAAAAGCCGCGCCCATCAAGGGGTTTTGACCAGCTGAGCTTCCGACGGACGATGGTAACCCTAGAATTACGAAAGCGCATGATCGTGAAACATCTTCTCGCTGCGGTTTGCCGATGAGATGGTTGACAGCGAACGAAATGTCTTTCGACGACCCGAACGATCTTCACCGGCGAATTGCGCCAGTGACCGAAGACTCGGCGCACGATTCAGCAGGCACTCATTGCGCCGCCATGCAGGCTCCGAGCGATCCGGGGCTGATGGCAGCGCTGAGCTCGCTTTCCGAGGCTGAACCCATCGAGACGCGGCGCGTTGTGCTCGATCGGATGCGACATTTCCCGTGGTTTATTCCCGGATGGTGCGCAACGAACCCGAGTTTGAAGCTGCGGTCGGCAGAACCGGCGGCCGACCGAACGGTGGTCCTCAACCAGCTTTCGCGGGCTGACGAGATCATGCTGCCCACCACCTGCGCGATGCAAAGCGGCGAGAGCCGAAAAATCTTCGACCGCCAGGCGCGCGGCCCGCTAGAAAGAAAGAAAGAAAGAAAGAAATCCTAAACCCCGCGGCCGGCTACAATCGTCTTTAGCACCTCTCCTGCTGGATTCAACACGACAAAATCCGCGCGTGATCCTGGAACCAGACTTCCGAGGTTCGCTGACAAGCCTACGGCCTGCGCCGGGTTCAGTGTCGCGGCGCGCACGGCGTCGCGCAGGGTCCAGTTAGAAAACTTTGTTACGTTGCGGACGGCGCGGTCTATGGTGAGAACGCTGCCGGCGAGACTGCCGTTGGACGTGCATTTGCCATCCTTAACGTCAACCTGGATGGGTCCGAGTTGGTAGCGGCCGTCGGGCATACCGGTCGCAGAGATCGCATCGGTGATGAGCACAGCCCGCTCGCGGCCTTTGGCCAGGAGAAAGACTCTCACCACTTCCGGCGCGACGTGAATTCCGTCGGCGATCAGGTCGGCCGTGATGCGGTCGTCGCTGAGCACTTCGCCGAGAATTCCCGGATCGCGATGATCCAGCGGACGCATTGCGTTGAAGGTGTGCGTGGCATGGTGGGCGCCCGCCTTGACGGCATCTTTGGCGATGGGCATTTCCGCGTCGGAGTGTCCGATGCTGACGCAAACATTCCTGCGAGCGGCTTCTCGAATGACCTCGAGAGCACCGGGAATTTCCGGAGCGATCGTCATCATGCCCACATGCCCGCGGGCGGCTTGCCACATGCGATCGAAAATCTCGACTGTGGGAGTGACGAGATATTCTGGGGGATGAACGCCGCGGCGCTTGTGGCTGAGAAATGGTCCCTCAAGATGAATGCCCAGCGGCCGGGCTTCGACTGCATCACCGTTGGAAGGTGCGGGAGCTTCGATCGCATCGGCGAGCCTCTCCAGCGCCCTATAAGTGGCGTCGAGCGGCGCCGCGACTGTCGTCGGGAAGTAGCTGGTGACGCCGTGCATCGCCAGAAACTTTCCGAGGCGAGGCAAATCGCCAGGCGACGCGCGCATCAGATCGAGGCCGCTGCCGCCGTGGATGTGAATATCGAAAAAACCGGGCGCGAGAATCGCGTCGGCGAAATCGACAAGCCTAGCATCAGCCGGAATCTGCTTCCGGGAGCGCGAGGTAACTTCCACAATGCGACCGTCTTCCGCGACGAGTAGCGGATCCTGAATCTCTTCGATGGGAGAGTAGAGTCGTTGCGCGATAAAGGCAGTTCTCATGGTAGCCAGCGAAGGATTATCCTAAGCCGCCAGGACGGTTCCATACAACCATCCGGGGCAGCCATTCGTTCACCAGAGGCGGCAACACGGAGCGTAGGCCGACGTCATCTATCAGCGAACGGGAACGCGTCGCGACGAAATGTTATAATCTCGAAAACCAGTTCCTAATGGGCGCACATTGTCTTTCTCGTGCCCGCGCGATGTCGGGGAGTGGCTCAGCCTGGTAGAGCACCTGGTTCGGGACCAGGGGGTCGGAGGTTCAAATCCTCTCTCCCCGACCAATTTTCTCTCGCCGTTTCAGCACTTTACGCTTTCAGCGCGCTTCGTTTTCACGCGCTTTTTCGGTACAGTCGGTACAAATGACCGCTGCAACTGAAGCCGGAAGCTCAAATCCGACGCCGTATTCCGCGGCCTTCTGCTTCCGTAACGCACTGTTGTCTTTCACCATGTCGTACAGATCGTCCATCGTATTTCCTGCGTGACCCAACCAATAATCACGAAGACCTTTGGGGCACGAGGTCTCGTTTCGCAGGTAGGTGTTTCGGAAACGCCGGAATGCGTGCGTTCCCGCGTTATAGTCGCCCGTGTGCCCATTCAAGTACCCCAGTTCCTTCAACGCCGGATGCAAGTGGCGACGAAGGACATTGGTTAGGGTCAGAGGCCTCCGTTTCGAACAGGAATCCGGCGTTGCGCGTGTCGATGAAGTTTTTCAGCAGCTTTGCGATCGCGGGATGAAGATCGACCTCCCGCTTCGCATTGACAGACTTCACTCGGCGTTCCACGCGACCGTGCCCCGCCTTCTGGTCGACGTTAACAGTCGAGCAGTCAGCCGACAGGTGTTTGTCGATCTCGATCCCAAGCGCCTCACCGATGCGGAACCCGCCCGCGCCAGCGAGGACGAAGAGCATCTGTTCACGCGGGTGACGATATGTGGCAAGTCCGGTCATGATCTCAGGTGAGAACGAGGGCCGGTTCTGCTCCGACTGTTCGACGATGGGCAAATCGATGAACTCGTGGTTCCACTTGCGCGGATACATCTGATTCCCGTCATCATCAGTAACAGACGCGACGACCATCTTTGGAACCTGCAAGTAGTTCTCGATGCTCTTCGGCGACAAGCCTGCTTTCGACATTGCGGCCACGAGCTGTTTCAGAACGCCGTTATTCACGTCGGAAATGTGGGGACTGATCCAGTTCCTCAGAGTGCGCTCCCAATCTTCGATCGTGCCGGTGGCTAAACGAGCCAAAGAAAAGCCCGCAGTTCTTACAGCGACAGGACCGCAAAGGAAATTTTCTATGCACCTTTCCAAGTCACATCGCTTGTCTGAGCCTTCTTTAAGCTCTTTTTCAGGGCCCAACGGTTAAGGTTTTGAGGCACCCGGGACATCGAAGCCGTATCTTTTGAAAGTCTCAGAAACCGTCGCGGTCTTGATGAACGCCAAGAACTGCCTAGCCGCCTCCTTGTTCTTGGACGAACGAAGGATCACGGACGCCTGCTCGATAGGCGGGTACTCAGTTGACTGAATCTCAACGTAGCGTCCTTTGTCTCTCATGGTTGGAGACAAGGCAAGAGACAGTGCCACTATGCCTACATCAGCCGATCCTGAAACCACGAACGATGCAGCTTGCGAGATGTTTTCGCCAAGGACAAACTTATCCTTGACTTGGTCGTAGATGCCTTCTTTTTGCATTGAGGCGACGGCAGCTTGTCCGTAAGGAGCGTGCTGTGGATTGGCAATAGCAATCTTCTTGATGCTGGGGTTGAGCAGGGACCGCAAACCGGAACTCAGGTCGAGCTTCGAATCTTTGAGAACCCAAATCACTATCCTGCCTTTGGCATACTGATAGAAGCTTCCCGGTTCTGTGAGTCCTGCCGACTCCAGTTTCTTCGCGTAGTCGAGGTTCGCGGAGAAGAAGATATCGAAGGGTGCGCCGTTCTGAATTTGTTGAAAGAAGCTGCCCGAGGAACCAAAAATCAGCTTCACGTTTTTTCCGGTTTCCTTCTGGAATTGCTTAGCGATGTCTTCCATTGCGAACTGAAGGTCAGCCGCTGTGGCGACAGTGATTTCCTGTGCAAAGCACAGTCGGGAAAAAGCGAGTGCCAAGCACACAATCAGGGTAGATCTTCGGACATTCATGCTCTCTCTCCTGGCAGTCTATAATGAGGTCATGCCAATCTCAGCCAGAAACAAACTCCGAGGAACAATTGAGGAAGTCCACCTGGGCGATGTCATGGCCCATGTCGTCGTGCGGGTGGGAGACAATCTCATCGAGAGTGCCATCACTCGACGCAGCGCGGACGAGTTGAAACTAAAAAAGGGAGACACGGTCTCTGCAGTTGTTAAGGCTACTGAGGTAATGATTCAGAAAGACTGAGCAATCACTGCACGTCAACGATCTTCAATGTGGTGACCTGCTTAACCCAGCGAGCCATTCTCTTTTCATCGGGTATTACAATTCTGTATGGGCCTTCCTTTGCGTCTAGCGGCTTTCCGTTTTGCGAAAAGGCGAGCACGATTCGCTTATCTGTGAAATCTGGGTCGAGTTCAGGCAGAGCGATCACCACACGATACCCGTCGGCCGCCCCTACCAGCAAACACGAGGCCAGCCTCTTGCCTCGCAACGAATGCCCCAACTCAACCCCAGATTTTTCCAGAAGGGCCTTGAGCGCCACTCCTTCGAACGTATCACTGTTGGGACCATGAATTGTGATCTTGATACGAGGCAATGACTCGATGTCTGCCTGCGTTAAGGTAACCTGCTTTCCTGTTTCCGTTTGAATGGTGAGTTGCTGGGATTGCAGCAGTGTGGCATCCAGCGTCATGCCAACCAAGGCAAAAATCAAGAACAGTTGGGCTCTCAAATGCACACCTAACATCGGACTCTTCCTCAGCAGGCTTGATGCCTGCAACGCGCTTCGACGTTTTGATGAACCACAAACCATATTGGCTCTCGACTGAGCCCGCCGCGGAAACGATCAGAAGGTGAAACGACCACCGACTACCGGAGCAAAGTTGTTATTGTGGAAATAGGGGACGCCGGGTCCGTGTGGAATAGCGATGGCCAGACCGCCGCTTACCCAGGAATACGCAACTCCGGCAAAACCGTCGAAACGGGGGGTGAAGCGATGATCCGTGTAAAGCGACACCTCGTTGAGAGTGCCCGCGCAGGAACTGCGGAAACCGGCCGTCGGGTTGCAGCCCGGCGGAACACGGAAGTCGTTCTGCCGCTGTTGATACCAGGCGAAAGTGACGTCGGTTTTGCTGCGGTAGGTGTACTTCACTCCCGTCCACCAGATCTGCACCAACTTTTCAGAGTCAAGATTGTTGTTTTCGACCCCGCTCATGATATAGCCGCCCTGGTCCGAGGCGCCCACTCCCAACGGGTTCGACGGGTTATTCTGCCAGATGTATTCGTAGCCGCCATAAAACCTGAACGGGTCCCACCTATACTTGGCAGCGGCCATAATTGCGTTGTTGTCGGTCACGATGCCATATACGGTGTTGGCCGGGTCGATTAGATTGGCGCCGGTGATGGCGTTTGTATTGATGCTGTTGGTGGTCGATTGATATGGCTGCGTCAGACTCTGAGGTCCCAGCAAGGGGTTCAATACGCTGATCGCCTGGTTGTAATGTTGGTAGACCAGGTCGGCGGAGAACTTGCCGTAGTCTCCGCCGAGGTTGAATCCATAGGCGTTATTATTCGCCGTTTCCGCCGTGCAGTTGGCGGCAGTCCAGGTGGCGGAGGCCGAGAAGCAACCGCCAGAGCCGTTGACGAATTTATACATCGCTCCGAAATGGACCGGGCCATAACTAAGGCGATACTTCAAGGCGTCGTCCCAACGGGTGTTCTGAGTGTCGCCGCCCCCGGCCATCGTGCCGTTATACCCAATGTAGGAAAAGGCATAGCCGCCGGCGACCGGATCGTAAAGGAGCATCACATCAGTGCCGAGAGAGCGGTGACGACCGAAGGTCAGGGTGCCAAAATGCTCGGACGATATCCCGCCATAAAATTCGTCATTGAAGGGTTGACCCGCGCGGGCGCCGTCGATGGCGTACGAATAGCTGGCCCTGGGAAGGCCGTTGTTGGCGGTCATGGTGGCCGACGCGTTGGCGAGCAGACCGGACTGCGGGTTGATGCCAGTTGAACCGTTGAACACAGCGTACCAGCCATGGAGAAACTCTTCCCTGCCCCTGATGCCTAGACCGGTCTGCTGCAGATTGTTCGGTGCAATCAGGAATTGATGTAGATAGCCGTTTCGGTTGACCAGAGATTGGCCTTCATAGTTATATCCGTTTTGTGGTAAGCCGTGACTGACCCAGCCGACGCCGACATCATAGGCACCATACAGCGTGATGCCGTGCCAGGTCAGCGTGCAATCGGTGGTAGCGAACTCGCGGCCGCTCGTGCAGGGGTCGGGGGTGCTCCGCTGCATGTTAATGTCGACCGTGGCCTCCTGGCCTGCCGCCAGGCTGATTCCGGTGCGTGTTTCATCGGCGAACCCTTGTTTTGCCGCTCGAATCGCGAAGCGCCCGCTAGGGAGGCCGAAGGCTTGATAGTGCCCCCCGCCGTCAGTTGTGACCGCGCGCGTTCGACCTGTATCGACGTTCTTGATTGTCACCGCGACATCGCGAAGGGCTGCGCCGGTTTGGTCCGTCACCACGCCGGAGAGGCTCGCGGCCGTTTGGGCCGACGCCGGCAACGCCCCCATCGCAAGCCAGAAAATTGTCAGAAGCGAGAAAACAAGAGCGACGAAACCCAGAGCAATCTTGCGCAAACAAACCTCCCCGGTAAGCGACAACGACCAGAGTTGCGAAGTGTATATCAGATACGTTTCTGTCTGCAAGTACTGTACGGATATGGACGTAGTTATGACAGGTTGAAGGGAAAGGTGAGCAGGAATCCGCATTGACCTTGGCTCGTTTTGCCCGTAGGATTTCCGCGGTGCAGGGCAAAGGCCAACCCGGAGTTGAGACCGAGGAATTAATCAGGGTCCGCGACGCTGCTTTACAACTTGGAATCAGTTTCCCAACCATCAAGCAGTGGATTTACAAGAAAAAGATTCGTAGTATTCCGACGGTGGGGGGGCACCACCGCATCCCGCAGAGCGAAATCGACCGGCTGCTCTTCCGAGCCCGAGGCAAGCCAGAGAAAGACCAGAAGCTGGGCGTCCGACGCATCAGCGGGCGCAATCAGCTCGTCGGAAGAATTGAATCGGTGCGTATCAGCGGGCTTCTGGCGGAAGTGAAGATTTCGATTTGTGGCCAGCAAATCACGTCGCTCATCACGGCAAGCTCCGCACGCGAAATGCAGCTAAAGCCTGGACAGACCGCAGCTGCTCTCATCAAGGCTACAGAAGTCATGATACTGCGGATTTGATCCTGGATATCCTTGTAGCAGCTATCCAGGGCGGATGTGCCTCAATGGTCTTGAACGTCATCGTAGCGCGCGATTGCATGTCTCATTCTCGTAGTTCTGGTGATTGCCGCGTTCAGGCCTCGCGCGATCCAAATTCAACGTTCTGGAAATATCCAGGCACCGATCGAGAGGGTCTTCGCGCTCATCATCCACAACGGGCATCTGTGGGCTCCGCAGGATTTGGAGGGACAGACCGATGGTAAGAGCCAGGCGAAAGGCGTGGGGATTCCGCTTGCCGATCTGCTGATCGGAGTAACTGCCATAGAACTCGGCTACAGCGTAGGAACCGGCAATCTGCGCCACTTCCAGCGCATCCCGGGCTTGTCGGTCATGCGTTTTTAGTACCTGTCCCTGAGGAACCGGATTTGGCGGCGCACAGGCGCACATTCCCTCCCGCTTGCTGAAAAAACGTAATCGAAGCCTACCGAGCTACCAAAAACGGCGATTGAGGCCTGCGAGGTTGTGACGATCAGTCGGCGTGCAGGTTAGTCCTGGGTCTCAATCCCAGGTCACATTCATTAAGGTCACAAAACTTTGGGGGGTATCGGATTGCGCCTCCACTGATGCCGGCCCGTAAGACGCTCTGTATGAGCCGCATCCTGATCCTAGGCGCGACCGGAACAGAGAATTTCGTGTATCCCAGGCGCTTAGTCAGCACGACCCATGCATGGGGCGGAAGCTAACTCTCACGCGGAAGGACTCTAGTGCCTCCGAATATCAATCCGCTTCCTTCCAAATAGGCGTGCATCGACCGACCATGCACCTGGCCCGAGCATTGCCAGGCTGAATCCGAGAGCGGCTAGCGTGAGGTGCACGACTGCTGGGTCCCTTGCAGAGAGCATATCCCATAGCTCGATAATCGCTTGCAAAGCTCCCGCAATCGGCGTCCACAAACCGGCGAGCAGCAAAATTCCCACGCCGATCACTGCGAGTTGCGCCGCATGAAGCCATGGATGCGGCACACCTCGAAGTTCAGGGCTGCCGCTAATCATCAGGGGGATCGCTGCGGTTAGGCGTAGGACGAGGAGTCCAGCCCCTGGCCAGCCTCCTGGGAAAATCGAAAACAAACGTTGCAAATTTTCACCGTATTAGTCGCACTGGGCACTCGTGCAGAATAGAAGGTAACCGAATCGTGGAGCATGCGAATCCCCAAATGTGGGTGTGCAATGTAGACTCTTTTGGGGGGTTTATGACGGCTTAGAATTGGATGATTCCGCGCTTCAATCCAACTGTCACGGCGTGGGTCCGGCCGTTCACGCCAAGCTTCAGGAAGATGCTCTTGACGTGGCCCTTAACCGTATCCTCTGAGAGCGACAACTGAGCGGCGATCAATTTGTTGGAGTTTCCGGCTGCGATCAGGGACAGAACCTCAATCTCTCTCTCACTCAAAGCCTCATCGGCGGCATGGATAGCGAGTTCAGCGGCCATCTCCGCGTGAATGACTTTTCTGCCGCTACGAACTGTTCGGATCGTGTCCAGCAGATCTTTCCGTACGTTGCCTTTTAGGACGTACGCTTGCGCGCCGACTTTCATCGCTCGCTTGCACAACGCGTCGCCCGCATAGGTCGTTAAAACAATTATGCGCGCGTTCGAAAATTCGCTCCGAATCGCAATCAGAGCGTCGATCCCATTCATTTCTGGCATTTGTAAGTCCATCAAAGTGACGTCCGGTCGGTGCGACCGAAATTGTTCAATTGCCTCACGCCCGTTGGAGGCTTCGCCCACCAAGCACATATCGTTTTGAGTGGCGATGAGCGCTGCGATCCCATCTCGGATGAGCGCGTGGTCGTCAACCGACAGAACCCGGATTCGAGCAGGACTGGTAGCCATCTTAGGGCTGCTGCCCATTGATTTCTTCAGCCTTCTTTCCTAGAAACCAAAATCTGCGACGAGCCTCCGACCTGGCGTAAGCAATGGACGCAGGAACACTCAACTCGACTTCCGTGCCGGCTCCTTGTTCGCTCCAGACTTCCAGCCGCCCGCCAAATTTCTCGGCACGCTCTCGCATTCCAGGGAGGCCCCAGTGTCCCGCACGAACCCCCAGCTTGGCGACTGTCGGGTCAAATCCACTCCCATCGTCTCGAACGTGCAACAGAAACTCAAAATCACGGTACGTAACCTCGGCTTCGATTTTTTGCGCTTGAGCGTGACGGAACGCATTTCGCAAGGCCTCCCGCGCGATGCGGTAGATTTCATCTCGCGACAGAGGATCGAGCTCCCGCCGTTTCCCTTCCACTATAACGCGCACGCAGGGAACAGTTCCGTTGTCGCTCTGCAGGGCCAATTCCTCGCTCAGCAAGGTCAACGCTTGCGCAATGTCACTGTCACCGACGATGGACTCGCGCAAGTCCGAAACTGTGTCCCGGCCTTCAGTGATGGCTTGGTCTGCGCGCTCCAGTGCAACATCAAGCGCCTGAATGGCTTCGGCAGGGCGCCCGGGAAGCAGGTGGCGCACGGCTTGAAGGCGAAACATCAGGCCCTGAAAGCCCTGCAAAAGCGAATCATGGAGTTCACGCGCGATGCGCGTACGTTCATGCACACGCGCTTCCAGCCCGATCGCGAACTGCCGCTGCATTTGGTGAACACGCCATTGATAAAGCGCCCAGAGCAGCCCCGCAAAAGCAGCCAGACACAAAAGCCGGAACCAGGTTGTCAACCACCAGGCAGGAAGAATTTCGATCGTGAGTTTCCTGCCGGGCTCGGTCCATGGCCCGCGAGTCTTGGCTCCCTCAACGCGAAATTCATAAACGCCAGCGGGAAGCGTTGTGTAGCTGGCTGACCTCTCATCACTACTGACTTCATTCCATTGCTTGTCAAGTCCTTCCAACTTATAGCGGTAACGATTGGTGGCGGGATTTGCGTAACTAAGGGCTGTGAATCCAATAGAGAATACGTTTTGCTTCGAGGTAAGCCGAATCGAATCGGTGTAATTGATCGTTCTCTTCAATATGGAATTCTCTCCAGCCGCGATGCTCGCCCCTGAGACTCTAAAATCTGTGAGCACGATCGAGGGCGCGTAAAGCTCTTCCTGAACTTTGTCTGGAAAAAACGAGGTCGCGCCGGCGAAGCCCCCGAAGAACATCTCTCCAGAAGGACTTTTGAAACAGGCTCCCCATCCCGTCAGATCGACGCCGGGCAGTCCGTCCGCAATTGAGTAACTCTTGAATGACTTCCTCTTTGTGTCGAAGGTTGTCACGCCGTTGTTGGTGCTCATCCACAGATGTCCCTGTTCATCTTCGAGCACGCAACCCACTGCGCTTCCCGGGAGCCCCTCGCGCCGATTGTACGTAGTGAATTGACCCGTGTTGGGGTCGAGTTCGTCCAAACCATCCTGTGTACCAACCCACAGCGTGCCGGCTCTGTCGATGTGCACTGAATTCACTCGGTTGTCACTGAGCGATCCCAACCGATTCTCCTCGTGTTCGTAAGCAGTGAACTGCCCGGTCGCCGGGTCGAATCGTTCGAGGCCAGAGGAATCGGTGCCCAACCAAAACACCCCATGCCGATCTTCGATGAGGTCCAAATAGTGGTCCCTCTGTTGATGACTCATCCGGTAGGTTGTAAAGCGCTCACGAACCGCATCGAATCGGTCCAAACCATTGTCGGTTGCAGCCCAGAGTGTTCCATGGCGGTCGACAAGAAGCCGCGGAACAATGTCATCGCTCAAGCTGTATCTATCGGCAGGATCGTGCCGATATCTCGTGAAGCGTCCTGTTTTCCTGTCGAACCGAACAAGGCCGTGGCTATAGGTTCCGATCCAGAGATATCCGGAGCGATCTTCCGAGATGGCGATGGCATCCGAATCCTCTCCCGGGGAGCCGAGATGATAAGCAGCGTACCTCCTCGCGCGGTCGTCGATGCGATTCAGCGCTTCATGGCTCCCGATCCATAATGTTCCATTTTCGTCCTCAAAGACCGCGCCGACGAATGGTTCGCCTTCGAGATTGGGATCGCCGAAATCGTGGCGATAACGCTTGAATGGCATGGGACTTAGCGAAAAGCTCGTCAGCCCCATGCCTCCCAGCGCTATCCACAGCAATCCCTCGCGGTCCAGCGCCAGATCACCGATGCTGTTCTCTCCAATACTGTCGTTGTCGGTGATATGGTGGCGGTATCGAATGAACCTCTTGTGTTCGCGATCGAGTTTCAGCAAGCCCGCATCAATCGTCCCGAGCCATAGCGTGCCATTGTGATCCTCCAGCATGGCTGTAACGGTGGTGGGTATGCTGCCGGATCGAGTGTCCTCGCTGAAGCAAAATTTCGTGAGCGTGTTCGATTTCGGGTCGAAGATCGACAATGGGTTGCCAGAGCCCCGATAAATCCAGAAACTACCGAGATGATCTTCATAAAATGCGAAGGTATGGCGCACTGTTTCACGCAAGGGAATGCGCAGCAAGACCTTTCCTGAGGATCGATCGAATTCATCCATTCCCGCGCGGTTAGAGACCCAAAATCTCCCTTCCCTATCCTCGCCAGTGGCTCTGATGTTGCTGCTGCTCAAGCTCGAGGAATCGGCAGGGTCATGCACATAACGGCGGCTGCGTCCGGTTGCTGGATCCAATTCATACAGGCCGGAAGGAGTCGATAACCAGAGCAATCCGGCGTTGTCCTGGCTGATGTGCAGCACGAAGGAAACCGGGTGATGCGTGAAGGTCGCCGTTTCCATGTCCATGCGATCGAGAAACTGGCCGCAGCCTACCCAGAGCGTGCCATTCCGATCCTTGAAGAGCGTATTCACGAAAGCGCCGCTCAGGCTGGTTGGGTTCGCCGGGTCGTGAACAAATGCTTTGAAGCTGTAGCCGTCGAACCGGTAAAGGCCGTGCTGCGATCCGAACCACAAAAAGCCCTGATTGTCCTGCACGATGGGGCCTAATTTGGTCGTAGACAGTCCCTGAGGCGCGTCAGGACGGGAGAAACGGATGTCGGTGCCCTCCACGATCGGGTAGTTGACTGTTGTTATCCTGATTCGCGCGAGTGGGACCCTTGCAGAACTAGACGGTGCAGAAGAGGTACTCGTTGGCTGATTTTCGCAAAACAGGGATCTCGGCGCGGCTAGACACAAAGCGAGGAGTATTGAAATCGAGTAGTGAGTACCGATTCTCAAGTTCACCATCGAAGAGCAGCCGTCGAAAATCCTTCGCCGGTGTCGGAGAATCCTTGGTCTAACCTCCCCGGAAATCAACATGTTCGCTTAGACAATATCGAATTCGCCCATCCACGGCAAGCTCGCCCGACAGGGCGCAACAAATCGATCCTCCTCCGAAGTTCGCAGCGATTTGCTTGCGGATTCTCTTTCATTGATTGCCGTTACGAGTGAACCCGTGACGGGTAGCGTTCAGTTTTCGCACTTTTTGGTCCCGATCACCGAAGTTCAATCAAGCAAATGGCTTCTGTAACGCTGCTAACACCGATTCCATCGGCAACGCTCCGAGGGGCGCAATCTGAGCTCGGCAGTGAGGCAAACTCCGGCAGCATGAGCGGCTGTTTCTGATCGCCAACACTAAGGCCGACGACGGTATGGAGCTGCCGCGTTATGAATCGTTCCTCGGGTTCAGCGAAAAGGATCTTCCCGATGAAGCTACGGTGATGCGGCTGGTAGACAAGATGATCGACGACCTCGAAGCACGGCGTGTAGCACCGGTTGCCGATCCGTACACGGGTCCCGCCATTCTCTCGGGCCGCGCCAGCGGAGTCTTCTTCCATGAAATCTTCGGTCACCGCCTGGAGGGCCATCGCCAGAAGCTGTCGCAGGAATCGCAGACCTTCAAGAAAATGATCGGCGAAGACGTACTGCCCAAGGATTTCAACGTCTACTTCGATCCAACGCTTCGCACCATGGCCGGCACTTCTCTCGCCGGCTACTATCTCTACGACGACCAGGGCGTGAAGACCCGCCGCATCGATGTCGTTCAGGATGGAGTGCTGAAGACTTTCCTGATGTCGAGAACGCCCATCCAGGGCATGCCGCAGTCTAACGGGCATGGACGCGCACAAGCGGGGTTGAACCCTGTGGCCCGGCAATCGAACCTCATCGTCGAAGTTTCGCCTTCGGCAGTGCAGCCCGATTTGAAGAAGCTCCTGATTGACGAAATCAAAAAGAAGGGATTGCCCTACGGACTTTACTTTGACGACATCTCGGGGGGATTCACCTTTACCGGAAGAACAATTCCGAACGCCTTCAATGTCATGCCGCTCATGGTGTATCGAATTTCACCCGATGGGAGAGAAGAACTGGTTCGCGGAGTGGATTTGATCGGCACGCCGTTGACAACCTTTAGCAAAATCGAAGCCGCCGACAATCATCTCGCGGTCTTCAACGGAATCTGCGGAGCGGAATCGGGCGGCGTTCCCGTTTCTGCCGTTTCTCCGGCGATCCTGGTTTCGCAAATCGAGGTGCAGAAGAAGGCGAAATCGCAGTCGCGCCCGCCGATTCTTCCCGCTCCATCTGAGAAGTAAGCAGGGCACAGACAGGAGAAACGAAATGCGAATTGCCGCTGCAGCATTATTGCTTTGTGTCTGCGTGGCTGCGGGCCATACGCAGACAGCAAATGACGTCGTTTTGAAGGCCATGCACGATGAGCTCGACCGCTCGATGCAGCAGCTGCGCCTGGAGAACCTCGAAAAGCCATACTTCATCTCCTATCGTGTTCTGGACTCCGAGACCACAGTCGTAAGTGCCAGTTTCGGTGCGCTGACGTCAAGTTCTCAAGGCCGGTCGCGGATGATCAACGTCGAGGTCCGAGTCGGCGGCTACGAGTCGGACAACACCAACTTCGTTTCCTTCGGCTTCGACACGTCGGGCATGACCAGAGTGTTCAACGGAAACGCCCAGCTTCCGCTCGACGACGACTACAACGAGTTAAGGCACCAGATGTGGCTCGCTACCGATGCCACATACAAAAAAGCGGTCGAGGATCTCGCCAAGAAGAGGGCCGCGCTTCAGAACAAAGTGGATACGGACCATACTCCGGACTTCACCAAAGAGACTCCGCTGCAAATCTCTCTCGATGTCCCGACCGTGCAGGTCGACGTGGCCAAGTGGGAGAGTACAGCGCGCAGTCTTTCCGGCCTATTCCGGCAAATGCCCGATATCTACATGTCCTCGGTTCGCTTCTGGGCCAAGACTTCCTATGCCCGCTACATCAACAGTGAGGGCACGTCTTACACGCGCCGAGAACCGCGGATCACGTTCAACGCGCGTGCCACAACGCAGGCACCGGACGGAACGCCGCTGGAGGATGCCGTGTGGCTCTATGCGCGCTCGCTCGACGAGCTTCCATCCGCAGACGACTTGGCTGCACGTGTGCGTGCACTTGGCCAGCGCCTCAAAGATGTCCGCGTCACGTCAAGAATCGAGAACTACAATGGGCCGGTTCTCGTCGAAGGTGACGCGGCGCCGCAGATTTTCGAATTCGCGTTTGTATCTGATCTGCTTGCTTTGCACCGTCCATTGATGGACAGTCAGGCCGAGATGTTCATGCAACGCAACATGCCCGGCGAGAACCCATTCCTCGACAAAATCGGCGCCCGCGTTCTGCCTGACTTTCTCAGCGTCACGGATAATCCGACGCTTTCCGAATACAAAGGGGTTCCTCTGGCGGGTTCGTGCAAGGTCGATGAAGACGGAGTGCCCACGCGGGAGACCAGGCTGGTTGAAAATGGGATTCTCAAAACGCTTCTAACTACCCGAGATCCGGTTCGCGGGTTCGACCACAGCAGTGGGAGCCGCCACGCGGGACAGGCGGCCCCGTCCAATGTCTTCGTGACCGCACAGAATGGCCTGAGCGATGCAGATCTCCGCGCCAGATTCCTGGCCATGGTAAAGGAACGCAACAAGGAGTTCGGCGTCATGGTGCGCCGCATGCAGAGTGCGCAGCAGCCTTTGATGGTTGCAAAGCTCTACCTGGATGGTCACGAAGAGCCAATCCAGGGCGTCCAGTTTGCAGGGTTGAACGCGGCGGCATTCAAGGATATTGTTGCGGTATCAAGCGACCAGAACATCCTGACCCTGAGCCGACACCCCTCGCAGAATTCGTTCAACATCCCGATGTCCGGGGTCGAGTTGGGTGGCGAGGACGAAGGATGGACGCCCGTCTCGCTGGCTGTTCCTTCGTTCGTTTTCGACGATGTAACCGTGCGTATGATTCGCGGGGAGACCCCGAAGCCGCCAGTCGCGCCGCACCCTTATTTTGATAGCAAGTAACGTCTGCCCCATTGACGCTGTCGGTGTCACTGTCCAGAATGCGGAGATTCGCTGCTACCGCCTGTTTATACAGGACGACGGGAACGCTGTTAGGCGAATGCCCAGCCCCGAATGAACGTGAGATCATCGTGCTGCCAGCGTGAGCAAAACAACTGATCCGCATACTGCCCATCAACATCGTCCCGCAGAAATTCACGATCTACTACCGATTCCATCCCTTTTTGAAAGCTCGACCATGGCACACTCCTTCGTAAGGAGACCTCTTATGCCAAAATTCGGAGTTCGGCTGGAGACCGTCTGGGAGATCGGAGCTAGGTTTCCTGGCGTCGAGAAGAGTACAGCATACGGCAGCCCAGCGCTCAAGGTGAAGGGACGGGGTGGAAAGCCGGAGCTTATGGCCGGTGTGCCCACGAACAAATCGGCCGAGCCTGGCTCTCTTCTGATTCGCATGGACCGTCAGGAACGCGAAGCTCTGCTCAAAGAGGCCCCCGAGCTTTACTACGCCCCGGAACACTATCTCGGCTATGACGCGGTTCTGGTCCGAATGTCCAAACTCACTCCTGAGTTGCTTCAAGACCTGCTCGCCATGGCGTATCGCTTCGTCACCCGGCGACGCGCCGCCTTTTGATCGGCGGCCGAGGAGGTGGCGAATCCGCACGCCTCGTGTCCATCGTCTAAAGCGGAGTAGCGGGGTCACAGGCTGTCCCGACCCAAACGCCGGACACGGCCAGAGAAAAGCTACAGATCGCAAGACCATGTATCCCTGCCCAAACGGGTTCATACCGTGACTGAACTTGCCGGGAGTTCGGCCGCCTCTGGCGCACCGCGAGCTCGCCAAGCGTTAACAAACACGGACACATCGGTGTCTTTTTGATACGATCTTCGTCAAAGCCGTGGTCCGTTAAAGACACGCGTCGGCGCCAGTCCGTCAGGAAGCTTGCGGTGAAAGCTCAGTTACCAGCAAACGAGCAAGAACGCCTGCAAGCCTTGCAGGGCAGCAGAATTCTCGATTCTGCGCCGGAGCGTTCCTTCGATCAATTAACCGAACTGGCGGCCAGCATTTGCGGCACGCTCATCGCAATCTTGAGCCTTATCGATTCTGACCGTCAGTGGTTCAAGTCGAAGCGGGGAATCTCGTTTCAAGAAACCTGCCGCGATGTGGCTTTTTGCGCGCATGCTATTTTGCGGCAGGATTTGCTGGTTGTTCCAGACGCAGTTTCGGATGAACGCTTTGCCGACAATCCCCTGGTTACTTCAGGGCCGCACATTCGCTTCTATGCCCAAGACTGACCTGAACAAAGTAGCGAGCAGCACCGATTCGGCTCTGGAAGCCTTGCGCGCCAGCGAGGAATTCAAGAACCGTCTGCTGGCATGCAGCCGCGATTGCATCAAGGTGTTGGATCTCGAAGGCCGGCTCATTTACATGAATGAAGGTGGAATGCAGTCGCTCGAGATCTGCGATCTCGCTCCCGTGCTGAACAATTCCTGGATCGATCTTTGGGAAGGCCAAGACCGCGAAGCCGCACGAGCAGCGCTTGACGACGCGAGACGTGGCGAAATTGGCCGGTTTACCGGCTATTTCGAAACACGAATCCATCGGCAGCCGCGCTGGTGGGATGTTGTCGTCAGTCCGATTCGCAACGCTGCAGGGAACCCGGAACGCATTCTGGCGTTGTCCCGCGACGTCACTGCCCAGAAGGTCAGCGAAAATGCGCTGCGCGATGCCATGCAGTTCAACCGCACGATCATCCAGGACGCCGGTGAGGGCATCATTGTTTACGACCGCGAACTTCGCTACAAAGTGTTTAATCCCTTCATGGAGCTCCTGACCGGCAAGGGCGCCGAGGAGGTTCTGGGCAAAGTCGCAACGGAAATCTTCCCGCGTCTGCGCACCAGCCAGGTGGAGACGATGCTGAGGCGTGCTCTGGCCGGAGAAGTGGTGAAGATCTCCGATGTCCTCGTTCCCCAGCACTCTGCCGAAGGGCACGACGTTTGGGAATCCTGTACTTTTGCTCCCCAATTCGACGCAAACGGAAACATTGTCGGCGTGATCGGCCTCGTCCACGACATTACGGACCGCCACCTGGCAGAAGAGACGTTTCGGGCGATCGTCGTGGGCACAGCCTCTTCAACCGGAAATGATTTTTTCCCATCTCTTGTGAAGCACCTGGCAGCAGCTCTGCGGGTGCGTTGTGCCTTTGTTGCGGCATGCGACGACGGAAAACACGCCAAGGCACTCGCGTTTTGGGAAGGCGATCGCTTCGGCGAAACTTTTGAATTCGAGGTTGAAGGAACGCCGTGCCTGAAGGTCGTTCAAGGTGAAGTTTGTCATTACCACGATGGACTGGTTCAGTTGTTCCCTGCAGACGAGACTTTTTGTGATTTGGGGGCTCGCAGCTATCTCGGTGTTCCGATGTTGGACCAGGACGGCCGGGTTATTGGGCACATTGCAATCATCGACGACAAGCCGATGGAGCGCGATGAACGCGCGATCGATTTGGTTAAGATTTTTGCCGCACGCGCAGCAGCAGAGCTAAAGCGCCAAAGAGCAGAAACCCAGTTGCAAGCCGCTCTTCAACAGGTGCAAGAGTTACAGAAAAAGCTCGAGGCAGAGAACATATATCTGCAGGAAGAGATTCGGAAGGAACACAATTTCGAAGAGATCGTCGGCAACAGCAAAGGCCTCATTGATGTGCTCCGCAGGGTTGAGACGGTCGCGCCCACCGACTCCACCGTCCTGATTCTGGGTGAAACCGGCTGCGGAAAGGAATTGATTGCTCGGGCGATTCACAACCGCAGCAAGCGTCAGCACCGGCCGTTGGTGAAAGTGAATTGCGGGGCTATACCCACCGGGCTCGTCGAGAGCGAACTTTTTGGACACATGAAGGGAGCTTTCACTGGCGCACTGGAGCGTCGCACGGGCCGCTTTGAACTGGCTGACGGAGGCACTCTTTTTCTCGATGAAGTCAGTGAGCTGCCGCTGGAAACTCAAGTCAAATTGTTGCGCGTGCTTCAGGAACACGAGTTCGAACCCTTGGGCAGCAGTCGCACAATCAAAGTCAACGTACGAATCATTGCCGCCAGCAACCGCGACCTTGAGAAGGCAGTCCAGGAAGGCCGATTCCGTGCTGATCTGTTCTATCGCCTCAACGTGTTGCCACTTACCCTGCCAGCTCTGCGCGAGCGCCGTTCCGACATTCCTCTGCTGGCGTCGTTTTTCGTCGAGAGGTTCGGCCGCCAGTTCGCAAAGCAGATCACCGGAGTTTCTCAAGACACAATGGATGTGCTCTCGCGATACTCCTGGCCGGGCAACATTCGCGAATTGCAGAACGTGATCGAAAGGGCGGTGGTGTTGTGTCCCGGCAGCGTTCTTCGACTCGGAAAAGACCTGCTGCCGGTCGCAGGGGAAGCAGCGGAGCACGAGGCGACCAGCGCACCCGAGGTCGCGGCGAGTTCGCCAAATGCCCTTGAGAACGTTGAGCGTTCTCACATCCTTCAAGTGTTGCAGGAAACTCGTGGCGTTATTGAAGGCCCGCGCGGCGCAGCCCGGATTCTTAATCTTCACCCTAACACCCTTCGTAGCAGGATGAAGAAGCTCGGCATCAAGCGGCCCGTGCAGCAGTCCTCCGCACCCAGCGGAGATCGTGGCGCGGCGTAAAGCCCGCTCCGCAGTCTACATCGGATGCATGCCTCTCACGGAAAAGTAGAAGGTGGTTGTCGTGCGCGATCTGCCGGCGAATGTGCTCGCCTTCGACAAACTTTGTAGAGGGATCTGGCAGCTGTCCTGACCGAATCTTGCCGCACTACTCCCCGCGAAAATTCGTGGCCACGAAGCTTGCAAGGCTGCCCGCCCACGAAACTTCGTGGTTTCAATGTCTGAGCATAAGCACGTCACCCCGCGAACTGTCGCTTATTCAACGACATAGCGGATTCCGCCGTTTCCTCTGCATTGGCACAGTGCTTGCCTTTATCCAGTGCGTTCAGAGGAAACAAGACAATGCTGAGAATTTCAATGATCGACGAATCGGAGCAACGCGTTCGGTTGGGACTGGAAGGTTGGCTGGTCGGTCCGTGGGTGGACGAGCTGCGCAAGGAAAGCGAACAGCAGTTATCCGAAGCGAAGGCTCTCCGGCTCGACCTTGCAAAAGTCTTGTTTGTCGACCCGAGGGGAGTGGCTCTGCTGCGAGAACTGGCCGCCCGTGAGGTTGAATACGTGAACTGTTCCAGTTTTCTCAGGCAGCAGCTCGAGGAGGCAACCATATTCGGTCCTGACGCCGTCGCCGATATGTGCGAACTGAAATCAGTGCCGGCGCCCCTTGCTAAGTTCGATGCCAGAGTCGCACGTGAACGCGAGTTGATCGAGCGCGTTCTGGCGGGTGAGAAGGACCTCTTTTATGAGCTGATCCGGCCCTGTGAGCGTGGCGTATTTCTCGCCGCCGCTGCAATTCTGGGCAACGACGCCGATGCTGAGGACGCCGCACAAGAGGCGTTTCTGAAGGCATATCGAAACCTCGACCGTTTCCGCCAGGAATCAAAATTCAGCACGTGGCTGATTCAAATTGCGATCAACAATGCCAGAATGAAGTTGCGAAAAGACCGATGCCTTGTGTACACAGCGATCGACGCTGGCCAAGAGACAAGCGAAGGCGATTACATCCCAACGGATTTCGCCGATTGGCGCGAGATTCCGTCCGAAGCGCTGGAGCAGAGTGAATTGCGAGAGGCTCTGAATAAGGCCTTGAACTCGCTGCCGGAGAAGTACCGGATTGTCCTTATCCTTCGGGACGTACAGCAGATGAGCATTGCGGAAACAGCGAAGGCGCTTGGCATTTCCAAAGAAAACGTCAAAACGCGGACTTCGCGGGCCCGTTTGCAGATGCGCGATCGCCTGGCGCCCGGATGGGACGGGGCGTGGCGGAAGGGTCCCTCTGAGTGAAGTGACCTGAAGTGTAGACGGGATCTCTATTCTTTCGCGAGCTTGGCACGTAAGTGTTGACTGAAACCGGTGGGTAAATCGAAAGCACGTCCATCTCCGGTGAGCGTAATAGTGTTTCTCAGGCCGTTGTAGACTGCGGTACAACGCGAGCAGCCAGACAGATGGGCAAGGATGTGCTTTCGCAATTTCGGAGTCACGTCTTCGTCGATGTAATTCGAAAGCTCCCGGATCACTTCCAAGCAACTGATGCCCACGACTCCTCCCGTCCGGAACACCACCGCGATCCCACCCCTTCTCCGCAGAGATTAGATTCTTTTCCGCCCAAAACGTGACAACCTCCGTGCCGCTTTGCTTGCACAATTCTGACTGAAAAATTTCCTACACCCATTTGTCACCAAAGTATCAGCAGAGAATCCCATGGGCGTATGCAAGCACCGGCAAAAACACCGGCAAAAAAAGAACTGGCGCAGGCGGCATCGGTGGCCGAAACGCGAACTGCGAACCGAACCTGGATCCATGCCGCGGTCTCGGCGGCGACACAGCACTGGCCGGAATACCTGATAGAAGGAGTTTGTCTCGGACTGTTCATGGTATCGGCGTGCAGCTTCACAGTTCTGCTCGAGCATCCGGCTTCGGCAATCCGGCAGAGGCTGCCGAGCGCATTCGTTCGCCGCCTTCTTGCGGGCGTTGCTATGGGGGCGACTGCGATCGCACTCATCTATTCGCCATGGGGCAAGCAATCGGGCGCTCATTTCAACCCGTCTGTGACCCTGACATTTTTCCGGCTGGGAAAGATCGAGCCCTGGGACGCCTGCTTCTACGTCGTCGCGCAGTTCATCGGCGGGACCATCGGCGCACTCGTCAGCGGGTTGATCTGGGGCCACGCCATCGCTGAACAGAACGTTCGGTACGCAGCTACACTGCCGGGCGCACCTGGCATCGGAGTCGCATTCATTGCCGAAATGGTCATCTCGTTCGTAATGATGACCATGATCCTGAACGTTTCGAATTCCGTGCACATCGCGCGATTTACGGGCGCAATTGCGGGAGTTCTGGTCGCAACCTACGTCGCGCTTGAATCACCGTTGTCAGGCATGAGTATGAATCCGGCCCGCTCCTTCGCATCGGCTGCGCCCGGAGGGCTTTGGAATTCACTTTGGATTTACTTCACCGCGCCGCCGCTCGGCATGATGCTTGCCGCGCAGATTTATCTCTGGCTGCGGGGTAAGCACGCTGTGTTTTGTGCGAAGTTGCACCACGACAACCATAAGCGGTGCATTTTCCGCTGCAACTATCAGACTCTGTTAACAACAATCACTGTCAAGGAGACGATGCAATGAAACGCAAGAGGTTGATTTACGGCTTGGCCGCAATTTTGGTGATCGCCCTGTGGGCAGCATTCCGGCCTGAACGGCTGTTTGTAGATGCGAAAGTCAATGAGGCGATGCCCGCGGGCCTCTCGCAGGTCTCGCAAACCGTCCTGAGCTCGGGTTCATTTCACAGCGTCGCGCATGAAAGCAAGGGCACCGCGAGTATCTACCAGCTAGCGGACGGAAAACGCATTCTCCGGTTCACCAACTTCGAAACGTCAAACGGCCCTGATGTGCATGTCTACCTCATCGCCGCAAACGACGCGAGCGACAACCAGACTGTGCAGAAGGCCGGCTTTGTGGAATTGGGTTCACTCAAGGGCAACATCGGCGATCAGAATTACGACATTCCCGCTGACGCTGACCTGGCGAAGTATCGTGCTGCGACCATTTGGTGTAAGCGCTTCAGCGTGAATTTCGGCACCGCACCTCTGAACTCCAGCACCGCGGCGCCAAGCATGGCTCAGGTCCTCTCCTCGGGCGATTTTCATAACGTCGCACATAAAGGCGTGGGACAGGCCACGATTTATCAACTGGGCGACAAGCGTGTGCTTCGGTTCACCAACTTCGAAACGTCGAACGGGCCTGACGTGCGCGTTTACCTCATCGCCAGCAAGGATGCCAGCGACAGCGACACTGTGAAGCAGGCTGGTTTTGTGGAAGTTGGCGCACTGAAGGGGAACATCGGCGACCAGAATTACGAAATATCGCCAGACCTCGATCTCAACAAATACCGTGCCGTCAGCATCTGGTGCAAGCGCTTTGGCGTGAACTTCGCGACGGCGCCGCTAACCGCAGCTGGTACAGCGGTGAGCGCCAAGAATCGGTAACAGCCTGAGTTCTCTGAAGGAGAAGGAGAAGGTAATGAGCCGCGGGAATCAGTTTGATGTAATCATCATCGGAACGGGGGCCGGGGGCGGAACGCTTGCCTACCATCTGGCCCCGTCGGGAACGCGGGTCCTCATTCTGGAGCGTGGCGACTATGTAGCTCGGGAAAAGGACAACTGGAATCCGAAAGCCGTGAATGTCGATGCGAAGTACAACACCAAAGAGTTGTGGCGCGACGTAGACGGTCAGGAGCTGCACCCGCATACAAACTATTACGTGGGCGGGAACACGAAATTTTACGGTGCAGCATTGTTTCGCTTGCGCCAGAGTGATTTCGGGGAGATTCGTCACCATGGCGGAATCTCGCCAGCGTGGCCGTTCAGTTATGACGAGCTGGAACCCTACTACACGCAAGCTGAGAACCTATATCAGGTGCACGGCAACCGCGGCGAAGATCCAACGGAGCCGCCAGCTGGCACAGCATATCCCTGGCCGGCTGTGAGTCACGAACAGCGTATTCAGCATCTCGCCGAAGATTTTCGCGCCGCCGGATTGAATCCTTTTCATACTCCGCTGGGCATCATGCTCGATGAGAAGAACCCTCCCTTCAGTCCCTGCATTCGCTGCGACACCTGTGACGGCTTCCCCTGCCTGGTGCACGCGAAATCAGACTCTCAGGTGCTGTGTGTTGACCCGGCGGTGCAATTTCCAAATGTAACGCTGCTTACGAATGCGCTCGTGAAACGGCTCGAAACTGATAGCTCGGGGCGCGAGGTGCGCGAAGTCGTTGTTGAGCGGAATGGCGCTCTGGAGACCTATTCTGGCGACATCGTCGTCGTCTCCTGCGGTGCGATCAACTCGGCCGCATTGCTGCTGCGTTCGACCAATGAAAAGCACCCGAACGGCCTGGCGAATAGCTCAGATATGGTGGGACGTCACTACATGGGACACACGAATTCGGTTCTGATGGCGATCTCGAAGTGCCCGAATCCCACCATTTTTCAGAAGACACTTTCAGTGAATGATTTTTATTCTGGATCTAAAGATTTTGAGTACCCGATGGGCCATATTTCTTTCGTCGGCAAGCTCGATGCAATCACCTTGCGAGCCGGCGCGCCGGCCATCGCTCCAGGATTCACGCTTGAGTTGATGGCGAAGCATTCGCTGGATTTCTGGCTTACATCAGAGGATCTGCCCGATCCGAACAATCGCGTGACCATCAACCGAGCTGGCGAAATAGTGCTTACCTACACGCCGAACAATCTCAAAGCGCATGATCGGCTCAAGGCGCATCTGCAACGGGTTATGAAGCAGAACACCTGTTCGATTCATGGGCACGAATGCCACCAGGGCCTGTTCGCACGGAGCCTGTACGTCGGCCAAAGAATTCCCTTGGCCGGCGTAGCGCATCAGAACGGCACGATCCGCTTCGGCCGCGATCCCAAGACTTCAGCCTTGGACGTGAACTGCAAGGCGCACGACCTCGACAATCTTTACGTCGTAGACGGCAGCTTCTTCCCATCCAGCGCTGCGGTGAATCCAGCGTTGACGATCATGGCAAATGCCTTACGCGTGGGGGATCACTTGCTGCAGCGATTGCGTGTACCAAACGTTGAATACGCAGCAAATGGGAGCAGAACAACCCTGCTGCAGTAGGTAGTTGGGTAAGAAAAGATGCAGAGAGCTCTTCAATCTCGCACGCCGAGGGTACTGGCGATCATGTTCTTGCTTCTCGCAAGCGTGGTTGCCAGTGCTCGAGCCGATGCCCCCGTATTGGCTTCGGCGGTCGACTCCATAGATATGACTGTGTCTGACATGGATCAGAGCGTGGGCTTTTATTCCCGTGTGCTTAGCTTCGAAAAAGTTCGCGACACGGAAGTAGCCGGCGAGACCTATGAAAACCTTGAAGGTGTCTTCGGAGTCCGCATGCGAGTTGTGCGTATGCAACTAGGCGACGAATTCATCGAGCTTACGGAATATTTGTCGCCCAAAGGCCGTCCTATTCCGGCAGGAGCACGCAGCAACGACCGCTCTTTCCAGCACATCGCGATCATTGTCAGCGATATGGACAAAGCGTATGCCTGGTTGCGCCAGAACAAGGTCGAGCACGCATCTTCAGGGCCGCAGCGCCTGCCTGATTGGAACAGGAACGCGTCGGGAATCAAAGCTTTCTATTTCAAGGACCCGGATGGTCACCCGCTTGAGATTCTGCAATTCCCGCCGGACAAGGGAGCTGAAAAATGGCACCGGCCCTCGGACAAGCTCTTCCTTGGTATTGATCACACTGCCATTGTCGTGGGCGATACAGAGGAAAGCCTGCGCTTTTATCGCGATCTGCTGGGTATGCGGATCGTCGGCGAGAGCGAAAACTACGGCACCGAGCAGGAACATCTGAACAACGTCTTCGGTGCCCATTTACGGATCACATCGTTGCGGTCTAGCTCCGGGCCCGGCATTGAACTGCTTGAATATGTTTCACCCGGTGACGGCACTCCGTTTCCACTGGACGAGCATGCCAACGATGCGATCCATCGTCAGACCGTGCTGATAACCAAGAGCGCTGACCTGGCGGCCCGCGATTTATTCTCCGCTAAGGTTAATTTTGTCTCTTCCGGGGTGATTGCGAATCAGATGGACGAGCTTGGTTACAGAGCCGCCTTTATCGTCAGAGACCCGGATGGCCACGCTGTTGAGATTGAACAGAAATGAGGACCTGATGAGCAAAGGCATCATCCCTAACATCAGTAAAGTGGCGGAACTCGAAAATCCAGCACGCGCTGAAAGACACAATTTCTCAGACGACGAGCCAACGGTGGCGGATTTGGTATTCCCCGGGAGCGATTACAGGTTTTCTGATGAGTTCGTCGAACGACCCAGAGTGCTGGGGGGAAAGAGAGATTTCGCATGAAACGGTCGATCACCAAAGAGGAAATCCGGCTTTTCGAATCAGCCGCTAGAACGAAGCACTGGAAGCGCTGGGGCCCCTATTTGAGCGAGCGGGCTTGGGGAACGGTGCGCGAGGATTACAGCCCAAATGGGAACGCTTGGGAGTACTTCACGCACGATCATGCTCGCTCGCGTGCCTATCGATGGAATGAAGACGGACTCGCCGGCATCTCTGATCGGCATCAATACATCTGCTTTGCGCTGGCTCTGTGGAATGAGCGCGATCCGATTCTAAAAGAGCGTTTGTTTGGATTGACCAGCAACGAAGGCAATCATGGCGAGGATGTGAAGGAATACTACTTTTATCTCGACAACACGCCGACACACTCTTACATGAAGTACCTGTACAAATATCCGCAGGTGGAATTTCCGTACACGCAGCTGGCTGAAGAGAACCGCCGTCGCGGAAAGGACAAAGCGGAATTTGAACTACTCGATACAGGCGTATTCGACCGAGACCGTTACTTCGATGTTTTCGTTGAGTATGCAAAGGGCGACGTCGAAGACATTCTCATTAAGATCACAGCCACAAATCGTGGATCCGAGGCTGCTCCGCTGCGCCTGCTTCCAACCATCTGGTTTCGGAATACCTGGTCGTGGGTCGATAATTTCGAGCGGCCCGACTTGCGCCGTAATGGCAGTGGGATAGAACTTGACCACCCCAGCCTAGGGCGGCGCTGGCTGCACTGCGACGGTTCGCCGGAAATCCTCTTCACGGAAAACGAAACCAATTACAAGCGGCTGTATGGCATTGAAAACCACTGTGCCTGTGTAAAGGACGGCATCAACGATTGCATCGTCAGCGGAAAAAAGGATGCGGTCGCTCTCATGCCGATGGGAACGAAAGCCGCGGCGCATTACAAACTCCAACTTCCGCCGGGTGGCAGCGTGACAGTTCGCCTGCGCCTTACCGATGTTGATTTCTCCGGCGTTGCCGAAGCTGCTTTCGACGGTTTCGATCAGCTGTTCAGTATTCGCAAAAATGAGGCTGATGAGTTTTACGGCACAGTCATTCCGCAGGATTTGTCGTCCGACGCACAGAATGTCATGCGCCAGGGCTTTGCCGGAATGCTTTGGTCGAAGCAGTTCTACCACTACGTCATAAAGAACTGGCTCGAAGGTGATCCGGGCAATCCTCAGCCGGCGGCAGAACGAACAACTGGTCGCAACAGCCAGTGGCCGCACCTGTATAACGCCGATGTGGTTTCAATGCCCGACAAGTGGGAGTATCCCTGGTATGCCTCATGGGACCTGGCATTCCACTGTGTGCCGCTGGCCCTCGTAGACTGCGAATTTGCGAAAGAGCAGCTGGTGCTCCTGCTGCGCGAATGGTACATGCACCCGAATGGTCAACTTCCGGCGTACGAATGGGCTTTCGGCGATGTGAATCCGCCAGTACATGCGTGGGCTGCATGGCGAGTCTACAAGATTGACAAGAAGCGAAATGGCAAAGGCGATCGCGCCTTCCTGGAGCGGGTCTTCCATAAGCTCCTGCTCAACTTCACCTGGTGGGTAAACCGTAAAGACGCTGAGGGAATGAACATCTTCCAAGGCGGCTTCCTGGGCTTGGACAACATTGGTGTGTTCGATCGCAGTGCTCCCTTGCCCACGGGCGGGTACATTGAGCAGTCCGACGGAACCAGCTGGATGGCTATGTACACGCTCAATCTGCTGGCAATTGCGCTGGAACTAGCAAGCGAAGATCCTGCTTACGAAGACGTGGCCAGCAAATTCTGGGAGCACTTCATATACATCGCCCGTGCAATGAATCATCGCGGAAACGAGGGCGTCGGGCTGTGGGATGAGATGGACGGCTTCTTTTACGATGTTCTGCGCTTTCCCGATGGCCGCAAATATCCAATGCGGATTCGGTCGATGGTTGGACTCATTCCTCTATTCGCGGTTGAAACACTCGAACCCGAACTCCTGGAACGCTTGCCTGGATTCAAACGGCGCCTGGAATGGTTCATCGACAATCGCCGCGATCTGATTGGGAATGTTGCCTGCATGAGAAGCCCCGGTAGAGGTGAACGGCGATTGCTTTCTATAGTGGGCCGCGATCAGCTTCGTCGCGTACTGC
>Ga0123356_10000421_pt1 | contig 48297 bp, 50 predicted proteins | sample TergutEmb28metaG_2_FD_92546 | JGI IMG/M metagenome (GOLD analysis project Ga0123356, IMG submission 92546) | Embiratermes neotenicus P3 segment gut microbial communities from Petit-Saut dam, French Guiana - Emb289 P3 | ecosystem: Host-associated > Arthropoda: Insects > Digestive system > Gut ...
TCCAAATCAACAGTCACCGTACCAGACCCCAAATCCACCGTAGAACCAAAATCAGGATCAACAATAATCACATTAGTAAGATCCCAACCATCCGGCACCAACTCAGTAATAGTATAATTCCCAGGGGTTAGGTTGCCGCTGTTCCAGCTGGTTCCAGAGGTCAGGTTAAAGGTTTCGGGGGTTGCAGAGGTTGTGAAGTTAAAGGTAGTTGTTGTGTCATGGGGAAGTGTTATTTTAGTTACAGTGAATGATTGTTTTGGATCATTTTCTGTTATCGCATTAGCATTAAAGTTGATGGTCTTAGCGCCGGTTCCAGGTGAACTTACTCTTGCTTGGAAAACGCCCCTTACGTGGGATGCGCCTTTATTGGGAGGAACTATACCGCCCGATTCAATGGCGTCACCGCTGGCGGCTATATGGCCACCGTACACAACATATGCCGGTCCGGTGGTAGTTGTCATAACAGTGACGTTCCAGCGCTGATACCCGTCGCTGTAGCCAAGGAAATCAACATCATTAATTACAGCACCTGCAGCGTTAAATCCAGCTTTATTGCCGGTCAAGCTATTCTCAAGCGGGGGTGGCGTTAGATGGACTCCATTTTGTTGATACGTTGTATCCCAAGGTTCTATGCTGGTAAAGGCATAGGCATCAGATGTATTGAGATCAAGTTCTACTATGAACCACAGGTTTTGTCCTTGTGTAAAGCCGTCAAGTGTTACTCTAAAAGCGGCTGTTTCGCCCTCACTGTAACCCTTCGGGTTGCCGTGTACCCAAGATAGTGTACTTGTAGCAGGATCCCAGACATCATGATCTTTTAAATAATTTCCAACAGGATCACCTAAGGTGAATGCTACAAACAGAGGGCTTAAAAGTAATACTATACACAAAAATGGCACTGTTAAAAATTTTTTCACAAACATCACCAGCTCAATTTTAGGCGTAATTGACAAAAACAGGTTGACCTACAGTACCTTAAGTGATAAAGCATTAATTAAGGTTTTCTAACTTGACTCTTGGCAACTATGTAGGTAGAACAAAGTGCCTTCGGCGGCATGTGAGCGGTGTTTGAGGCGGTGTTGTGATTCTAGGTATCGTAGATGTCTTTTGTGGGGGGCAGACTTTGGTTGGGTGTAGGTTGTTTGGATCTGGGTTGGGAGTCTGCTAAAACTCTTGTTATATATGGCTAACTTGACTACATAGCGTATAAAGAAGCAATATGTTGTGTATAGCGATTACAGTTGGTGGAAATTAGTTTTTGGACAGTCTGGGGGACCAAGGTGTGACGGCCGTTGGTTTGAGTCGAGTGGTAGGTTTAGGTTTATCTGATGGCTTCTGTGTAAGCAGGCGAGTCATCTGAGCAGAGTTAAAAGAAGCTGTGCAAAAGGTTTTCCATTGTGCTTCAATGAAAACGCGTTTTATGAAATTTGTTTATACCGTGCCGGGTTTTGACGGCGACACCTGTTTTAAATGCACGGATCTCTACACTAGAGAGCAATGTGCGCCCTACAGCCAAAAACTGACGGTTCTCATCTACAACGATAACTTCGTCTTTAGCGCCCACTTCTTCATCTACCGCCACCACATGAACTGCGAAAACGTCTCCACCTTTGGCAATATACGGGGCCACATCGTTTTTGACGGCAACAAAACACTTCGCTTCTGGGATGGATTTGATCATTGTTTGAGCTGCCTTAATACTAAGCGATAAACGTCCATCAGTTGGACGCAATGTTGCAAGGCGATCGCCGTTTAAATGGATGTAGCGAATTCGACCCGTTCGGGGAGAATACTGAACATCTATGTCATCGGGGAATAGTTTTTCGCCAACACCTCGGCCGAACTGGTAATCAGCGATGCTTCGCACCTTACCTAGTACAGTTTCCATGTCTTCACCATAGTGTAGATTCTAATTAATTCGACAAGTATAAACAGTACAACATTATAAAGTCATTTAAAGGTGAGCTATTTCATATGAGATGCGAAGTTTGTGGACGCAAAATACACTCTGAACCCGTACAGGCAGTTATCGAAGGTGCCAAATTAACAGTCTGCATCGGATGTTCCAAACATGGCAAAGTCATCACGCGCGAAGAAGCCGAAACCATACCGCAAGCCAGCCCTACTAAATCCTTCGTGCACATCCCGGTAATCATAAAAAAACCCCCCGTTGCCCAAGTCCAGATAACCACAGAACTGGTGGACAATTATGCTTCAAAAATTCGAGTTGCCCGAGAAAAACAGGGCTGGTCCCATGAAGATCTGGGTAAAAAAATCAATGAAAAAGCCTCACTTCTACGTCACATCGAAACGGGCAAAGCCATACCCAACAACCAGCTCGCAACTAAACTGGAACATGCCCTAAAAATCACCTTGATGATTCCAATCGAAGACGAAAAAGTCACAACGTTACCCACCAAAACGGCATCTGAAGGCTTAACTTTGGGGGACCTCATCGACATGAGTAAATCAGAGGGGGAGGCTTCGGGCAAACGAAAGCCATCTTAGTGCAGCGCAGATTGAACCGTGAAGAATCCAGTTTGCCTGAACTCAAAAGCTTAGCCCAATCCGCCGGTTACACAATCCTGGGCACAATGGAGCAAACCCGACGCCCCGACGCGCGCTATCAAATCGGGGCCGGCAAAGTCGAAGAACTCGCCAAAATGGTTGAAGAACTGGGTGCCGAAAAAATAATCTTTGACAACCCTTTGCGCACCATACAAAACTACAACTTAGCCAAAGCCACCCGTGTGGAAGTCATCGACCGCTTCGCCCTTATCCTTGAAATTTTCAGAAGACGCGCCACCACCACCGAAGCTCAACTGCAGATTCAACTCGCCGTTTTACAAAATGAACTCAAACACGCCAGAGAAAAAGTTCGCCTCTCCAAGGGCAGTGAACAACCAGGTTTCATGGGATTAGGTGTCTACGAGGCAGACGTATACCGCGACGCTATCAAACTCCAAGTACAGACCATCAGAAAGAAACTGGCACGTATCCGCGAAAAACGTGTACTCCAACGTGAAAGACGAACAGAATTGGGATTTTTAACAATTTCGCTTGCAGGCTACACCAGCGCAGGCAAAAGCACCCTCTTCAACGCATTAACAGAAGAAACTGCGATGGTTGACAAGAGCCTGTTTACTACACTATCGACACAAACACGTATGATAGAGTTCTCAAACCGCAGATTTCTCTTAACAGATACCGTGGGCTTCATTGACCGCTTACCAATCTCGCTCATCGAAGCGTTCCATTCGACGTTGGAAGAAACAATCTTCTCAGATCTTATTGTGCTCGTGGTTGACTTTCAGGAACCATTGCCGCTTATCGAGAAAAAAATCGCGGTATGTAGAGAAACCATAGAGCACCTTGGCGCAGCAGGCATCCCAATAGTGACAGCATTAAACAAAATCGATAAGATAAACCCAGAAGAACAACAACAAAAAATAGAAACCCTCAAGGACAAAATCAAAAATCCGATTTTACTCTCGGCCAAATGCCAAACTAACCTCGATGCCCTCAAAAACCATATCCTGCGAGTACTCGAAAACTATCAAGCCGCCCGATTCAGTATCCCCCTAAACGGTAACGTTATGCCCTTTATTAATTGGATGCACCAAAAAACCGATGTCCACCGAGAAGAGTTTACAAACAACTCGGTAGAGGTAGAACTAGAAGCAAGCCCCGCTATCATGGAACAGGTTAAAAGGAAAGTGCAGAACTTCAATGGAGAGTTCCAACTTACCCCAAAATAGACAAACTCAAATCATGGTTCTACGTTGGGGACACCGGGTTCAACGGGATGTCCGACTGACCACGCATGTGGCTCTGACGGCCCGGGCATTGGGGGCATCTGGCTTTATTTTGGCCGATACCACCGATCCCCACATAGAGGAAACGGTGACCAAAATCACCAAGGCATGGGGCGGCGATTTTCATTTCAAAATGGGCACCCCATGGAAACACGCCATCCGCGAATGGAAAGCCAATGGGGGTATAATCACGCATTTAACAGCTTACGGGGAGAACATCCAGACCAGCAGTGTCATGAATCGGATCAAAGCAACGGGCAGAGACGTTATGCTGCTAGTGGGTAGTCAAAAAGTGCCCGGTGAATTCTATTCCCAGGAGATATCTGACTTCAACGTTGCAGTGGGCAATCAGCCACATTCAGAGTGTTCTGCGTTGGCAATTTTTCTGGACCGTTATTTCGATGGCAAAGAGCTGGAACAATCTTTTGATAAAGCCAAAATTACCATTGTGCCCAAAGAACGCGGGAAGGAAGTTAGGACGATATGAATTTTCTATAGAAAAGGTAAGAAGAGTTTTATTCTACGGGCGCGCGTAATTACGGGTATTAGGTTAATTAAAAGGGAACTTTAGGCATGTTATCAACCATTGATGATGCAACCCTAAAAAAAGTTGCTTTGGCGCTGGGAGAAGAAGACGCCGTAAACCTTATTGAGCACCTGAAAGGCGTAGAAGAAATAACTGACGACGAAATAGCCAACAAAACAGGCATACGCCTCAACAACGTACGCAAAATCCTCTACAAACTCTATGATCACTCACTTGTTAGTCTAAGGCGCACACGAGATCCCAAAACAGGCTGGTTCATTTTTCACTGGAAACTACAACCCGACCAACTCGAAGGATTCATCCTTAGCCAAAAAAGACGTGTACTAGAAAAACTCAACGTACGTCTCGAGTACGAAAAAAAGCATGACTTCTACTACTGCGGGAGCCTTGAATGTAAACGTGTACCATTTGAAGAAGCAGTTGAACTGGTCTTCCACTGCGGCAGTTGCGGCAAACCGCTGGCTCACTTTCAAAATGAAGAAATGATTGATAACCTCTCTGTGAAAGTGGAAATCTTGAGGAAGGAACTGGGTGAGTAGAGGGCTTCCAAGCAGGGAGCAAGCCCTAAAACTTTTAGTGGATACTGGTTGTCCAACCAAAGTCATCAGCCACTGCTTGGCCGTAACAGAGTTAGCTCAACAAATTGCAGCAAAACTTCAGCGCAAAGGCTACCCGATTGATTTAGATCTCGTCGAAATAAGTGCACTACTTCATGACATTGGCCGCTCCAAAACCCATGACGTTGAACACTCGTTGGTCGGTGCAGAAATAGTTCGAACCCTCGGTTTACCCGAAGCCGTTATTAACATTATCAAGCGGCATGTCGGGGCGGGCATCACTGAGACGGAAGCGGTCTGTCTGGGTTGGCCCAAAGATGTCTATGTCCCTCAGACTTTGGAGGAAAAAGTCGTCTGCTATGCGGACAAACGTATAGACCACAACAGAGTTGTGCCCATCGAAACAGAAATCGAAAAACTAGAATCGAACGGATTTTTTGAGGCAGCAGAAAGAGTTAGAAACCTCCACAGCACCATAACACAGATACTAGGTGAACCCATTTGAATCTGACATTATTGGTTAAAACGTACCATGGCAACCAACTCAGACAAATCGACGAGTTGCTGCAAAGTCAATTCGACGACTTAGATGTTGAGATGAAATTGTTAGGTAATTCAACGGGCAAGTGGGTACAGGTTTCTGTTGTGGGTGAGGATGAAAATGTTGCAGCAGCCTACATACAAAAAAAAATCGGCACCTGCCCGGTTAATTTAAAAGATATCGAAGAAGATGCAATACTTAAGGGATATATCAATCATATTGACGATGACAAATTAATAGTGGATGTTGGGATTTTTGAACCCAAGGTAGTGCAGGCAGTTGTGCCTTTGAGCAGGTTGCAGTCGCAGTTGGCAGACGGCAGAGAGGTTGCGCTCAAAAAAATCGCGCAAACTTATGCACTTGCCGAAGGGGTACCTGTCAGCATTAAAGTGGTCGCGAAAGCTACGGAGGGGTTGCAGGCCGAATTTTCTGTCGAGCAGAGTGGAAGGCTGTGTTCCTGGCAGCAGTCGCTTCTAGACAGGTTAATTGTACTTCGGGTCTCAAACGAATTGGTGACTTCGACGCTAGAGCGGACTAGACTCGACCGGGACGTGGTTGAGGTGGAGGCGTTGGGGTTGTTTGAGCATGCGTTGACTTGCAAGTTGGGGACGGATGCTACTGGATTGATTCCTAGGGTGGGCAGGTACATGCGGTATGCGGGGTTTGTGGTGTTTAATGCCAGAAAAGGCTATGAATTTTTGGAGTAAATTTATAAGCAGAATGTAATCAGTTAACCATTTCAGATAATAAAAATGTTAATTGAAGGGAGAGGGGCAAATGAGCCAAGAAGATAGAAGTGATAATAGAAAAAAATACCGTATAGATATAGGTGCCTATGGTAGCATAGGCATAGAAGCACCTACAAAAGAAGAATGCCTAGAGCTATTCAAAGAAGTCACAAAAACCAAACGGGACTCTAGAATAGACGAAGCCATCCGCTAAAGAGCGATTGCCCAAAAAGATTCTGCGGAGACATAGTTTCGGTAGCGTGCGTGAGTCGTTATAGGACATCATGCTCTACTTTGCAGTGTGCTTCATAGGCCTTGCGATTATTGTAAACCTGCTGATCCAACATGCATTTAAACCTCTTGTCGTCGGTAATTTCAGGGTCGGGCACAGTAACACGTGGTGCAGTTCGCTTTAAGTCTTCATTACTGGACAATTCTTTTCACCTCCAGCAACATTTTTCAGCACAACTCAGGCGCACGAAGAGTTAATTAAAATATGTGATTGCGCACGGCCAACAGTCAGCCACAAAATATCGTCAGCTACAAGCAGAAAGTGGACTTTATCTGGAGTTTAGTTGGCTTATTTCCCTGCTTGCTTCCTGCGCTACACTTTAGCCTACCGCTTTTGAGCGATCCCCAGGAAAATTTAATTCAGCACCATTTTACAGCAAAAAGATGAATATCAGTCATAAGTATCCGCCAACTTGAGTTAAAGCCCAAACAGCATAACCTTACGTGTGAGTTCTTAGAACACCCAAAATAGATAGCACAATACCGCCAAATGGTGGGCCGAGCCGGACTTGAACCGGCGACCTTTGGCTCGTAAAGCCAACGTCCTAACCAGGCTAGACGACCGGCCCACTGTGTTGAACATAGAGATTGCAGACGGCTAATATTAGAATTATGTTTTCCAGTCATCAATTGGTTTGCCTTTTTATAAATGGCGAGAAAGCTTGCCTGTGAGCGGATCTCATAGGTTTCACACAACATAGGTGGATAGGGTAGGTTGGGATAATTTTAAGTGCAAAGCAACAGATGCATAAGCTGGGAAAACATTGACAATGAAAAACAGCGCCCTTTTGACGGCACACTGGCCCCTAATCGGAATCTTGGTAGGTAGTTTCCTAATCACGGTTTCAATGGGCACCTACACAAACTGGGATGCCCAACTCGAGTACCAAGCCGCAACTAGCATCATTACGGGTGGATTTCCCATTGTCACTGGTGGACTCATGATTAATCAGCCGCCGCTGGGTTTTTACACCACCGCCTCGGTTTTGGGTGTCTTTGGTGTATCCTACCTAAACAGCGTTACAGTTGTTGCGGCGTTTGGGCTAGGGTGCGTCGCTCTTGTCTACATTTTAGGTGCGGTGCTGTATGGTAGGCGGTCGGGGTTTGTTGCAGCGGCGCTTTTTGGGTTAGTGCCATGGCATGTGTATATGTCACGGATTTTTCTCATCGACAACCAATGTCTCTTTTTAAGCCTGTTATTCTTGATCATTGGTGTTTTGGCGGTTAAACGTAACTCTGAACGGTTGATACTGGTATCTGGCGTGGTTTTTGCGTTAGCATTCTTGACCAAACTTTTTGCTGTTTTCTGGCTTGTTCCACTGCTACTTGTAGCGTATTTTGGCAAAAAAGAGGGGGCCTTCAATTTTTCCATAAGGAACGTTGCTTTTTTTGTTTTGCCTTCAATTGTTGCTCAGGCAATCTGGTTTGGTGGCTTTGCCAATCAGAATTTCTTTGGGGTGTATTTTAGCAGTGATTTTACTCACCCGGTTTTGGTTGTGGACCCGTCGCCGCTTTTTTTACCGATCACATTCTATAAGAGTGCAGGGTTATTTTTGTTCCTCGCCGGCTTGTTTTCGCTTGTTTTGGCGGTGGCGTACAGGAAAAAGCTTGGGGCACTATTGCGTTTAGATATCGTCTGTTTGGTGACCATAGCCGTAATTTTGGGGTTGGATATGCTTTTGGTGTTTGGTTTCCACTTAACTGTGCCCTATGTGAGTGCGTTTAAGTACAATTATGCGGCGTTGCCGTTTTTCTGTTTGCTCGCTGCGTCGTTGGCGGATAAAGGGGCAGTTTTGTTGAATTCATTGGCGAGGGAAAGATTTTGGGTAATCAAGCCGGTGTTGGGGGTTGTGGGGTTGGTTTTGTTGCTAGCTACGCTGGTGGAGAGTCTTTTGTTTCTTAATGCTTGGACCGGTTTTGTTGCGTTTGGTGTGGATTCAGTCACCTACTATGGATTTGTCGTTAATTCTGATGCTGTTGAAACGGGGGTTTTGTTGTTTCTGCACTATATGGCCGGGGGTTTGTTGGGTGTTAGCTTAGTTTTGGCCGCTTTTATAGACCATGCGAAAACGGCGGTCGATACAATCAGGAGTAACACAAGAGAGAAGAACAATCCGAAGTAGCGAAGGCTGGTGGCAAATATTACACCGCTTACAATGGGTCCCAGTGTCTGCCCAATGTCCATGGTGGTTGCAAGAAATCCCATGGAGGCACCGACTAGGGTAGCTGGGGCAAGTTCGCTGATAAGGGGGGAAGTGGCGGCGAGTACGGTTGCAAAGGATATGCCATAACCGACTGTTAAGAGGAGCAGTACTGCGAAGTGGGTTGTGAAGGGGATAGCCGCCAACAGGATACAGCTAGCAGCGGTTCCGGCGAGAATCGGTTTGGTTCGACCTATCTTGTCTGAGGCGCGACCGATGAGGGGTCGGGCAACAACTAATGCCACGATTTCGCTTCCTGTTATAATACCTATGGATAAGAGGTCTAGCCCGACTGTATCGGTTAAATATCCCACTAGGAAGAACTCTACAGAGCCAAAAACGTAGTATTGCACCGCTTGTACAAAACTTACACTCATCACACCAGTGTCTCTGATCAGAGTCAGCCAACTAGTGAACATTTTTTGGGGCGGTCCTCTTGGCGGTTCTGTTGTGGATTGGTTTCGTCTCTCGGCTAAGAAGAGCAGGGCCACGATTAAGGCGGTTAAACCTGCGATCCCCACGGCAATATAGAGACTAAAGAAGCTCTGGGTGGTAGTAAACAGGAGGTAGCCGCCTAAGAAAGGGGCCAGTGCCCTACCCGTTGCCATAGCGGAGTTAAACAGTGAGATGCGTTCACCACGCTTTGTTGGGAACAGTTCTGCGATGGAGGCTTCGGCGACGGGGATAAAGATGGCTGTGGCAAAGCCGTGGTAGAAACGAACAAGCGCTAGTGTCCACCAAGAGGTGACGCCTAAGTATAGAAACGGGGCAGAGGCGAAGATTAAAGCAGAGATCAAAAGCATCTTTCGCCTTCCAAAGATGTCTGAGAGTGATGCTGCGGGTAAACTAACTAGGATGCCAGGTATGGTTGAGGCGGAAGCTACTATACCTAGTAATTCGTCGGGGGTGCCTAGACTGGTTGCAAAGGGTTTTAGCACAGGGTTCTTGGACATAGTGGTACTTAGGATTGCGAAGAAGCCCATGAGACATATTGTTAGAAAGTAGGCCTTTTGTGTACGGGTGAATCTGAGCATACGTTAACCATAAGAAAACCGCCGTATGCATTATTTTTTGTTTGCTGTATCGTTTGGTTGGCAACATTTGGGTATAATGTTGTTTATTAGTAGTGTCGACATTCACTTCCTAGTCAATAGCTGAGAGCGATGAACACGAATAAAGTCAGCGATAAAGAATACCTAAAATCCATCATATTAATTGCAATTATCGTTGTGGTGATTGTAGGTTGCTTTTTGGGGTTACGGTTTGCGTTGAATACTGATGTTCCGGTACGTGTGGTTGAGAGCGGTAGCATGTGTGTATCCTATGACGGTGCATGTGATGGTTGGGGTCACATCTTTGAGCATACGCTACATGTCGGCGACATAATCGTCATCCAGAATATAGACCCCCGAGACATAAACACCAACTACCCCAATAGCGATATCATCGTCTATCAGAACCCCACAAACCCAAATGCTACGCCCATTGTTCACCGAGTGATAACAAGCTATGAAATCGACGGGGTTCTATACTTCCAAACTAAAGGCGACGGCAACCCCAGCGTAAGATGGCCAGATACGCCTTCGACACATGACTATGACTCCAACAGTCTATGGCACACGGGAAGCGGAGTACCACAGGATCTGGTGATTGGCAAAGTGATTATGCGGATTCCATGGTTTGGACACATTACGCTGTTTATGCGAAATACACCATGGGTTTTACCAGTGTTGGTCGCACTCATTGTAGGGCTCTTATTGATCGAATTTATTTTGCCGTATACTAAAAAGAAAAAGCAAGAACCACTGCAGGCAAACCCAGATGGCGCAATCGACACGAGCTTCCAATTGGTAAAACGGATACTCTCTCGCGTATAACATGGATTGCATACCGACACGCAGTTCAAAGAAAACGGGCGGCACCTTTAGTGCTACAGACTTTGCTCACCAAAAACACATCCAAATAAGTCGTGTTAGCTTGAACTTATGATATGTTTAGGGTTGGGTCTGTTTTTTTGGTTTGTCCAACTTTTTTATCTATGAGGTTTAGGTACTCGTCTTTTTGCCACACCAGATCAAAGTAGGCGACCGCCATCTTTAGTATTTGCGGGTTATTCGACCACAAACTAGGCACTAGTCCGCTTGATAACTGGACATTCATTTCTTTACCGTCAGCAATCAGCATGCAAACGGGGTTTTGGTCAGAGGTGTATTTGAGGTTAAACAAGGGGTTTTTTTGTAGGTCTTCTAGGTCTCTTAGCATCAAGCCATGGTTGTCTGTTGTTTTTATGACCATTTGGATCTCAACGTTTCGTTTTAGAGCATTTCGAAGAGGGGTCTGGTTGTAGAAAAATATCTTTGAAAATACCTTTAGGGTGCAAATGAAGTTGAGGTCAATTTGGGCGGTGTTGATTGCTTCACGAAGTTTTTTGAATAAGAGATTTTTTTCGTTACTTATGATAAAATGGGAGTCGTCTTTGGGTGGACAAAACACGTCGTTTTCGGGTAAGCATTGAAGTAGCATTTTGGTTTTTTTCTGCAGATCCGTGTCTTCGTCCATCTTTTGTTTTAGCAGCATTGAGAGCCCCTCTTTGAGAGGAGTGGCCTTGTAGAGTGTGGGGACAACAATTATTTTCTCAACCAAGCCTTGGCTTTCAAGTGCAGGTAATACTCGATAGACATCTGGGCGAGCCACGTTTGAGACTCTAGAGATTCTTGTTACACCTGCGCGGCCAAGTTTGGTGAGGTTGAGGTATATGGTCGCCTGTAGCAGGGTTAAACCAAGTTTCATGAATACCTGGACACAGGTTTCGTCATCATGAATCATCATAGGATAATAACTCTAATACTCCTATTTCGGAAGGAGTTTATTACTTTTTGCAAAATTGTCTGTATCGGCACTACTAACCAGCGCTTAAATACACTTCGCTACAATAGCAAATTAGAAAAGGAAAGATACAAAATGAGCTTTTACAAATCTGAAAAGCAACGAAAAAAAATTGTACTTTCATCGATTGCAATGATAATACTGATGCTATCGATGTTATCAGTTGCGATTCCACGGACAACCGGAGACCAAGCAATTGCACGAGGCACACACATGCCCACCTATTCATTTCTCAACGTATTTCCAAACCCCGCAGGCATCGGCCAAGAAGTAACTCTCAACATATTCTTATCCACAGTTTTTCCAAGCAATGAAGTAGCGATAAACTTTTATGTCGATATTACAAAACCCGACGGCACAAATACCACGCTAGGACCCTACGTCTCAGACCTCACATGCGGTACAGTAGCCTACTTCACACCTGACAAAATAGGCAACTATACAATCGTATTTAGATACGATGGACAAATGCTAACGAACTCAACAACCTACAATGAAGTTTGGGCTGATCCAAGCAAGAGCGCACCAACTATACTAACAGTACAGCAAGACGCAGTGATAGAACGTGCCCTTCCATTCACGCCGCTTCCAACAGAATACTGGCAGACCCCCGTATCCGCTGAAAATTCACAAAACTGGTATACACTCACCGGAGCGTGGCTTGGCTTGAAAGCCAATGACTTCGCATCAACCGGCAGTTTTGACCTCTCAGGCTACTACAACCCCTATACTGAATCAGTACTAGCAGCACACGTTTTGTGGACTAAACCTTGGTTAGCAGGCGGTGTAGCTGGTGGACTCCATGGTGGAGACGAAGTTGAGAGTCACTATTGGTCAACATTCCAGTATACACCCAGATATGCCCCAGTCTGCATAAACGGCATACTATACTCCACACAATACACCTTTGGCATGAGCTCAGGCGCTAACAATGGCATTGTAGCAATGGATCTCTACACCGGCAACGAACTCTGGAGAATAAACACCACCAACCCCCTACGTTGCGGTTCACAGTTCTACATGTACACAATTAACGACTATGGCGTTCGCGGACCATGGCTTTGGACCACAGGCACGCTTCCAGCAGCAGACACAGGCGGAACAGTACCCAACAACGTTGGCACCCAATGGAACCTCTACGACGGCGTAACTGGACAGTACGTTATGAGCGTAGTCAACGGCTCAGGACTAACACTTACCCAAGATGCCTACGGCAACCTGATCGGCTACTTCGTCAACAACACAGCAGGCACACAATACGTCCACCCAACCGCGGGAGAAAACGTGCTGGTAACAACCACTGGACCCCACGTAACTGCAGTCAACCTAACAGTATGTATGGGTGTAACAGGAGCCATGAGCCCAACCAACATCAACAGAAACACAGTGCGCGCTATGCAAACAGGATACATGTTCGACGTTGACGTGCCACGCGAGTTAAACGGCGTACGATTTGACCCCGCACTAAGCCTATCATCAGTAGAAAGCGGATGCTTAGTTTTCACAGGCGGCTCCTACATGTATGGAACACAAGGCTTCCTAAGCATGGCAAGCTTGAACGCCACAACAGGCAAATTCTTGGCAGCTACAAACATCACCTATGCAGACACAGACGCATTTCTCCCCTACACTAGAGCCATGTCAGGATACGGTCAAGGCCTGATGGTTTGGGGTAACTGCGTTAACATGGACATCGTTGCCTACGACGTAACAACATGCGAAAAAGCATGGGACACAAAGCTAAAAGGCGATAACGGTGCTGAACCTAACATCTACGACTTGTTCCAGATAAAGCCCTACTTTGGAAAGAACCTAAACGTCTGGGTTACCCTCGGAGGCGACATCTGGGCTATAAACACCACAAACGGAAAACAGGAATGGTATACCAACACAACCAAGATGAGCGGACCATCTGGGCTTGAAACACCCTACAACATTTGGCCACTATGGGTGTTTAGCAGCAGTTGCACATCCAATGACGTTGGTTACTTCTCAGGAGGACATGAATATAACCCGCCGCTTTTCCACGGGGCACAACTATACGCTGTAAACATGACTGACGGCTCACTCATATGGCAAACACTAGATACAAGCGTAACATCCACAATGATTGCCTACGGAAGACTGGTCTCTCTAAACGCCTATGACAACCAACTGTACTGTTTTGGCAGGGGACCAAGCAAACTCACCGTTGATGCACCAAGCATTGGAGTAACAACCGATACGCCCATAAGCATAACAGGCAGCATATTTGACACCTCGCCAGGTACAGAGCAACAACTAGCTAAATCAAAATACCCGGGCGGTTTGCCATGTGTTTCTGATGAGAGCCAAAGCGCATTCATGGAATCCGTCTACCAACAGCAGGAAAAACCCTACGACATCACCGGCGTACCCATAACGATCAGCGTAGTGGATTCAAACGGCAACTTCCGAGATATAGGCACCACTACAAGTGATAGCACAGGTCACTATGGCTTCACTTGGAAACCCGATATTCCTGGAGACTACCAAATCATTGCCAACTTTAGAGGCTCAAACAGCTACTATCCAGCGTCTGCTTCAACCTACTTCTACGCTAGCGAAACAGTAGCACCAGACAACACCGACACAGGATTACCAACTGGCATAGCAACAACCAGCGACTTACTGACATACTTAGCGGCAGCAACAATCGCCATCATTATTGCAATCGTAATAGTCGGCCTACTCCTCCTAAGAAAACGGCCATAAACACATACACATCAAACACAAATTCCCTCTTTCTTTTTTTGGCATTTGAGCACGTAAAAACTGGGGCTGAAAAGGCTCTGAAGTTCAAAGTAGTCGCGGTTAAATTCAGTGCTTTTCCTCTTATTATGTTCCAGAACCTCAGCATACCCAAGCCTAAAACAAACCCTTCATTTTTTTAAAAAATAGGCTAATCCTATATAGGACTACTCAGTTATTGGAAGCGGATTGGAAACATGGCGATAACTGACTTCGACATAGCAGTGGTGGGACACTTCTCAGTCGACACCATTCACCTGCCAACACGCAGAGCACCATTTAACGTTTTGGGCGGTGCAGTCACCTATACAGCCCTTGCCGCAAAATGCTCAGACATCTCCGTGGGGGTAATTTCCAGAGTCGGAGCCAACTTTCCCCACGCATACCTCTGGTGGCTTGAACAGGAAGGCATCGACCTCTCAGCGGTCACTCAGCATCCAGAGGAACCCACCACAGGTTTCGAATTGACATACAATGAAGACTTCACCCATCGAACTCTCAAACTAAAAAACAAAGGCCCAACGTTAAGCCCCGAAGAATTACCAAAAAACTTTCACGCCAAAGCAATCCACCTAGGACCAATAGTAAACGAAATCCCCTACGAAACCGCCGAAGCACTCAAAAAAAGCGCGGACATAGTCTCACTTGACCCCCAAGGACTGCTGCGTAGCTTCGATGAAGCAGGCAACGTCTCCAAAAACATCCTGATCGATAACCAAATATTTAGTTTAATCAACATCTACAAATCTTCCCAGCCAGAAATTTGTGCCTTAACTGGAGAAACGGATCTCAAACAGGCCATCCGAACAATCCATGATGTAGGCGTAGAAACAGTCATTGTAACCAACAACGCAAAAGGCAGTGTGCTCTCGGTGGAGGGCACGCAATACAACATCGCAGCTTACCCCTCTGAAGTGCTCGTTGACCCCACAGGCGCAGGTGACGTCTTTATCGGAGCATTCTTAACGGAATATCTAAAACAAAAAGAGCTACTTTGGTGTGCTGCTGTGGGTTCTGCCGCGGCTTCACTGGTTGTAGAAGGATTAGGGCCCACATATTTCGGCAAAAAAGAACAAGTCTATCAAAGAGCCCAAAGTATCTATAGCAAAAAAGAAGATAAACAGCCCTCTAAATTACACGCATTTTAGACACAAACATTAGGGCTTTCTATCTTGGTTAGTTTATGCGTTTCTTTTTTGATTTGCGCATTGTCCCAAAAAATATTGCAAACCTATCTAGGGGATATACCACAAGCATCAAGGGATACTTTGTTTTGTAAGCCATGTGGATGGCGCGCACGGGGCTTGTTAGTAGAAGCCGCAGGTTCTGCCACCGCAAATGGGGGGTAGGAAAATAAATCTGCATGCTGTAATCATGCATGATATTGCTCCATAAACTATCACGAATATGGTCAGAAACAACCGTGCGATCCAGGACCCATTTCAGGCCAGCTCTTTTCATCATCGAGGGGGTTCCCACTTCATTGTAACCAAACTTTCGCACTGCCTCAGTTTTGGCCATATTGTTATCTAGACTTTCATGTCCAAAGTCGCCGCGTTGGTTACTGTAGTGATCAATTAAGCGAAATGCCTGATTGGTGGAAACTCGAACGCCCTGAGCTACAACAACGGTTGGATCCTCTAGATGTTTAGAGATTTTCTGCCACCAATCAGGGTTCAAGATTAGATCATGTTCAAAACTGCAGAAATATGGCGCTGTCACGAGGCCTAACGCGGTTTTTGTGTTGTCGTTGACCCCTTTGCCATTGTTTAGGTAAACTTCCCAGCCGTATGCTTTTGCGATGTCTCTTGTGTGATCGGTGCTGTTGTCATCAGTTACGATTTTTCGGTTAACGTATTTTGAGGGGATAATTTCGTTTATTCTTTTAAGTACCGTTGGCAAGTTTTTCTCGCTGTTGTAGGTCCACATTATTAAGTCGACTTTTATGTCCGGCATGAGACAACCGTCTTTAGTGAAATTGATGGATTACATGCCAAATTTAGTAGCGCGGATGATATACTTTGCCCAACACGTGCAAAATACCAAACATGTATCACAGCATCCAAATGGCGGCTTTGCAACGAAAAGGAACTTAAGCAATATCTGTATATGTACACAGTGTCTATATTTCAAGTGAGCGTGTATTGTTTGGGTCGTATCGATAAAGGTGAAAACTGTAGCGTATCAGGCTGCCACAACGAAGCCGCTAGGTCTCTCTCAGTGGATAAAGTAAAAGCTGCAGGCTTAAACGTTAGCACACAAGAAAAACGAGCGTACATATGCAAAGAACACTACAAGGATTTCAAAAAGAAAAACAAAAAAGATAAGACCTTAGACAAATGGCGCTACGGCTAAGAGATGGATTTCCATGCGAATTCTGCAGTTACACTCTAATTTTATAGTTTTCAAACCCATAGAGAAAGAAATCAACATCGCCGAAGAGGCAACTAAAGAGGAAAACCGCGTCGAGGAAGTGGTGGTGCTCTTCACCGCTATCGAAGAAGGCGACAGCAGTGCACTGGCACACAAAGCCATAGACGATGCCCGAGCATTCTTGGGTAAACTCAAAGTTAATCGCATACTAATCTACCCCTTCGCGCACCTAAGCAGCAACCTTAGTCAACCCAGTCAGGCACTCGCAGTCATCAAAGATATGGAAACCTACGCCAAACATAAAGGTATAGAAACCTACCGCGCCCCATTTGGCTGGAACAAACAGTTCACTATATCCATTAAGGGACACCCGCTAGCAGAGATGGCCCGTAGCTACACCGCAGCACAAACAAGCCCCACAGAGGCAGCTCAAGCACCAGACGAACCAAAAAAAGAGGAAGAAACCGTCTCCGCTGCATTGAAAGCGGAAGACACCATGAAAAGCTACTGGCATATCCTAGAAACCGATGGTTCCTTGGTGCCATTTGAAGAATTCAAATTCAAGGCGACACATAAGAATCTTCAGAAATTCTCCAACTATGAAATCAAAAAGACCCGCGCCGTCACGGTGATGCCCCCCCATGTGACACTGATGAAACGGCTAGAAATCGCAGACTACGAACCCGGCAGTGACCCCGGCAACATCCGCTGGTACCCAAAAGGGCGCATGATAAAAGCACTTCTGGAACAATACGTCAGTGCCCGTGTAGGAGCCTACGGCGGCATGGAAGTCGAAACCCCCCTCATGTACGATTTCAACCACCCAAGCCTTGCAAGCTACCTCAACCGGTTCCCCGCTCGCCAATACGTACTTAAATCCGAAGACAAAGAACTCTTTCTGCGCTTTGCTGCATGCTTCGGCCAGTTCCTCATGGCACACGATGCCCAGATCAGTTACAAACAGCTCCCGCTCAAACTCTTTGAACTCACACGCTACAGTTTTCGGCGAGAAAAAAGCGGCGAAGTTGTTGGTCTCAAACGGCTCCGTGCATTCACCATGCCGGATTGCCATGCTTTATGCGCTAACTTTGAACAGGCTAAAGCGGAATTCATGACCCGCTTCGACCTCTCCATCGACGTACTCGCAAACATGGGCTTATTCAAAGACGACTATGAAATCGCTATGCGTTTCACTAAAGACTTCTACGCCGAACATAAAGAGTTCATCGCTGCCCTTGCACAAAAATTCGGGAAACCCATGCTAGCTGAGGTGTGGAATGAACGTTTCTTTTACTTCGCACTAAAATGGGACCTCAACTTTGTAGATAACCAAGACAAAGCCGCTGCATTGAGCACTGACCAAATTGATGTGGAAAACGCCAAACGCTATGGTATTCAATACGTAGATGATGGAGGTGAGAAGCAGTATCCACTGATTCTACACTGCAGCCCAAGCGGTGCCATCGAACGTGACATCTATGCATTACTAGAAAAAGCTTACCGGGAACAGATAACGGGCAAAGCACCAATGTTACCGCTGTGGTTATCACCGACTCAGGTCAGGCTTATCCCAATCTCTGACAAATTCCTCGCGAAAGTAACCGAATTAGCACAACAAATCACTGCCAACAACATTCGCGTCGACATCGATGACTCGCCCTCAACATTACAAAAGAAAATCCGTGAAGCAGAACAGGAATGGGTGCCCTACATTATTGTTGTGGGTGAGAAAGAAATCGAAACCAATACACTATCGGTTCGTGTTCGCGAAGAGAAAGGTAAACAAGAAAGCCTTACCACGGAGCAACTCATTACCAAAGTCCAAGAGAAAATCGCGGGTAAACCCTTCAAGCCGCTACCGTTACCGCTTTATCTGTCTAAGCGTCCACAGTTCCGCGGTTAATGCAATATATGAGCGAATAATTCACGGTGACAGCTTATATCTACGATTGAACAATATGAGCAAGTATCCAAGGAGTATGACAAATGACTAAGGAACTACAAATTTACATAGACGGTGAATACTACCTCAAATCGGAAGCTAAAATCAGCGTTTACGACCACGGTTTTCTATATGGCGATGGTGTGTTCGAGGGAATTCGCGCCTACAATGGTATCGTATTCAAACTCAAAGAACACGTTGAACGCCTGTACCGATCAGCACACGCCATAATGCTAACCATCCCACTTTCTAAAGAGGAAATGGTACAAGCAGTGGTTGAAACCTTGCGTAAGAACCAGATGAAAGACAGCTACATTCGTCTCATCGTCTCCAGAGGCGTAGGCGACCTCGGGCTAGATCCACGCAGATGCCCCAAGGCCTCAGTCATTATCATCGCAGACACTATCAACATCAAGGCAGGCAATGCCAAAGAAACCGGCATAACCACCATTTTTAGTTGGGTCAGGCGTAACGCGGTCGACGCAACCACTCAGGAAGTTAAGTCGCTCAACTACCTCAACAGCGTCCTTGGCAAGATAGAGGCAAACAACAGCAACGTCGATGAAGCCATCTGTCTTGGAAACAACGGCTGTGTCACCGAAGGTGTTGGCGAAAACATCTTCATCGTCAAAGGCGGCGAAGTCTTCACGCCTCCCGCAGCAACAGGTGCACTTGCAGGCATCACCGCAACAGTCATAGTAGAACTTTGCAAGAGATCAAATCTCAAACTCAACGTCACCGACCTTACGCCATTTATGGTTTTCACTGCTGACGAAGCCTTCTTCACTGGAACCGCAATGGAGATGGTGCCAATTCGCGAAGTCAACAAACGTCAAATCGGAGACGGTAAGCCAGGTCCAGTTACCAATCAGTTAATGGCAGAGTTCCAGAAAGTAATCGAAGACCCCTCTCAGGGAGTCAAAATCTAATTTAACTTCTTCTTTTTAAAAATAAAAATCTGAAATAAATCAATTCCACTATTCTGTGAAACTGGAAGATCATGGTTTAGTTCTCTTCTTCATGAAACCTTCCAGAGCATCGAATGCAACTTCTAGTTCAGAGATGGGTGGCAGATAAACAATTCTTGCGTGCCCCTTACCATAGAGGAGGTCAAAACCTGTACCGTTAACAATAACAACACCTGTCTGTTGTAGCAAGTCAACAACAAAGTCAAGGTCAGTTTTCCAGATTGTGCCTATATCATGAATTTTGGGAAAAATATAGAAAGCCCCGTCAGGTTTGGTTGCACTTATGCCCTCGATATCATTTAGCCGTTTGTATGCGTAGTCTCTTCGCTGGCGCAGCTTCTCAACGACACCTTTTATGTGGTCTTGTGGACCGTTTAATGCTGCGGCACCCGCCTTTTGCACCGGAGTGTTAGCGCAAAGACGAATGCGACACTCTTTTTCAATGCAGAGTTGAAGCTCGTCTAATTCGCCGTTTTCTGCTTTAAAGTACATATAACCCAACCGTAGCCCGGTCATCTGATAAGCTTTAGAGAACCCGTTAAATCCCAACACGGGTACATCTTTCGCTAAGCTGGCAGTGCTAACAAAGTTATCCGAGTAGGTTAAAAGATCATAGATCTCATCGGATAACACAATTAACTTGTTTTCAGCGGCGATGTCTAGCATTTCCTGTATCATTTTTCTGCCATAAACTGCCCCTGTGGGGTTGTTTGGGTTTATAATGACAAGTGCTTTAGTTTTTTGGGTAATCTTTTTTCGGAGGTCATCTACGTTTGGTTGCCAATTTTCTGCTTCCACTGTTTCGTAGGCGACGGGTGTACCTTCAAAGAATTTGGTGTAGGAAATGTATGGTGGATAGGTTGGCCCGGGAAAGAGGATTTCGTCGCCGCACTCCATTATGGCTGCCAAGGACATTTGTATGCCTTCTGATATACCCTCAGTTACAAGGATATCTTTGGGGGTTATGTCAACGTTATTGACGCGTTTTTCTTTTTGGGCAATTGCCTCCCGAAGCTCTAGTATACCTTCTGAAGCAGAATAATAATTATTGTCTTCCCGCAGAGCTTTGCAAAGGGCGTCTTTAACGTGGGGTGGCACAGTTAAATCAAAGGCTGCAGGGTCACCGATGTTTAGGTAGTACATTTTTCGGCCGGTCTTTGCCACTTGCTCCGCATAGGGTACGATGTCTCGTATGGCATACTCAATACTGGAAGCCCTTTTTGTTACTTTGAACGGCACCAATTTTTGTTACCTTATCTCAACATTTTTGTGCCCCCAAAAAATAAACATTCCCACGCAGGCACTCCAAAACAAACGCTGTACCAGCCTTTAACCCCCGGAGAAGGTTAGCAGTTGGATTCGTTTTCAAAACTAGCATCCCATCGACCAAAGCCAGTTTCACCACTCATTTAGACAAGCTAACCATAATCGACTACACCACCAGACAGCCCACATTGATGCTAGAATGGCACAAAATGGAGGTCAATATGACCTAGCAAAGTACGCGACTTCTTTTGCTCCTTTGTTGCAGTAAACACAGTTCGATAGGGGCGTCTCTTTCTGGAAAGGTATGACACGTATGGTTGCGCCTGTTTCCTCTTTGATTTTTGCTTCGCAGTCTGGGCTACCGCACCAGGCAGCCTTGAGAAAACCGCCTTTGGATTCGAGGCCCTGTTTGAATTCGGTATAGTTCTTGACAAGGGTTGTTTTGTCATCTAAGATAGCTCTGGCTTTGGCAAGCATGTCATCTTGAATTTCCTGTAGCATTTTTTCGGCGGTGGCAAGTATGTCTGCGTCTTTAACAAAGACCTTTTGGCCAGTATCGCGCCGAACCATAACTACCTGACCGTTTTTGATGTCTCGTGGACCAACCTCAACGCGGAGAGGGATGCCTTTGAGTTCCCACTGGTTAAATTTCCAGCCCGGTGTGTATTCGCCGCGATCGTCGAGAACGGCACTGATGCTTTTGGCTTTGAGATCGGTTTGGATTTGCTTGGTTTTGGTGGCGATGGCTTCGGCTTCTAGTCCTTTGAATGGAATGGGAACAATGACAATCTGGGTAGGCGCCACTTTGGGCGGCATAATCAGGCCTTTGTCGTCTCCATGGACCATAATCATGGCACCAATGAGGCGTGTGGTTATTCCCCAGCTGGTTTGCCAAATGTAGTGGTCTTGTTTGTCTTCACCGATATATTTTACATCGAAGACTTTTGCGAAGTGTTGTCCCAAATTGTGGCTGGTGCCCATCTGGAGGGCTTTGCCGTCGGGCATGATGGATTCGAGGGCGGTGGTGTAGAGTGCCCCAGCGAATTTTTCGCTCTCACTTTTAGTGCCCAGAACCACTGGAATCGCTAAATACTCCTCAATCACACCTTTGTACATGTTGAGAGCCCAGAGAACCTCAGCCTCAGCCTCCTTGGCGGTGGCGTGGGCTGTGTGACCTTCCTGCCATAGGAACTCGCGGGTACGCAAAAACAGTTTGGTTGCTTTGGTTTCCCAGCGGACGATATTACACCACTGGTTGATTTTGAGTGGCAAATCTCGCCAACTTCGTATCCACTTGTTGAACATGGCATACATTATGGTTTCGCTGGTTGGACGTACCGCTAGTTTCTCTTCGAGCGGGGTGTTGCCGCCTTGCGTAATCCAGGCTACTTCAGGGGTGAAGCCTTCGAAGTGCTCGGCTTCCTTTTTAAGGAAGGCTTCGGGTATGAACATAGGAAAGTAGGTGTTGCGGTGTCCTGTTGCTTTGATTTTTTGGTTGACAACTTCTTGTATTTTTTCCCAGACGGCGTAGGCGTCGGGGCGGATAATCATGCACCCCTTGACGGGTGCGTAATCGGCTAATTCAGCCTTTAAGATGACTTCTACGTACCATTCGCTGAAGTCTTGGGTCTTCTTTACGGTTACACCGGTATCTGACATACGAGTTCTCTTCTTGTAGTGTTATGCTGGCGTCTAAATATAAAACCGTAACGGCGGTGGGGTGAGTATGTATAGGACGGTTGTTAATCGGGGTTTGCGGTGGGATCTTGAAGGATGAGCTTATTTAGTGGTTTTGGGTTCGGATGACTGTTGGGCAAGGAGATGATCAATTGGATATCTCATCAATCCAGTATCACTCCCGACGATGTAAATACAGCTCTTTTGGACGCACCTGTCCTTGGAGGCGTTTATGGGGACTCCATCCCGATGGTCGGAAATCTCCATGTCAGATGACATGGAGCACGGCCTCAACAGTCACCCAATCCAAAGCATGTGGAACCGGGAAGGTGTGTAATAGCCCAACCGTAATGGACATATTGAGAGAACTTGGTGTCATCATAGAAGTAAGCCCGATGACCGTACTCTTTGGGTGCGCCTTTTAATTAACAACAGAACACCCACAATTGATACAGCACTAGATCTATCGGATGCTGTATCCGTCTTTATTGACATGCAAGATGGTGTGTGGCACACAAACCAAGACTAGAAACCATTCAAAAATAGACCACTCATAGAAATATTCATGCTCAGGTAGCGGTTAACCACTTTTTTGAGCATAGCAGTTATAAGGAACCCTGCGAAAATAGTTCGCAAGAAGTGGCAGTTATGTCAGAAAAATTGTCATTGGTCACATGTACAAGCTGTGGAAAACCCATCCCGCCAGGCAGCGAAAGCACAAAATTTCTTTGCCCCAATTGCGGCGAAATCCAAATCAAACGCGACGGCAAATGCCGTAAATTCGGCAGACTCTACAGGTGCCCCAAATGCGGGTTCCAAGGACCATAAGGTGAAAGTAACATGGGTGCAATCCTAGTTGTCTACAAAGTTTTCCCCGAAGACATCATCGAAGACTTTGAACCTATGAAAGAGAAAGTCAAAGCAATCCTCCCCCAAGTAGCCTCAGTTGAAGGATGGGGAACAGAAGATATCGCATTTGGACTCAAAGCGCTATTGGTTCAAATCCGTTTCCCAGAAGATTTAAACGGCGTCGTTGAAGAATTTGAGACGGCACTCGCCAAAATCCCAGGCGTAAGCCAAGCTGAAGCCTTCAACATCCGACGAACAAGCCGCGACTAACTCATTTTTTAAATCAAAAACACCACAACTCTTCTTTGAGACAACACCTAACTGTCTTAGGCGCTATGTTTTAAAGTTTATATATCAAACCGCTCTCTTTCAAACACATCTATGCGAAGACTTATTCGGAGAATCATTCATGAGTGAAGTTCAATTACGCGTCGGAGACGCACGACAAAGAGATGTAGGCAGAGGAATCGCCCGCATCGACCAACGCACCATGCAGAAACTCGGCATAAGCGCTGGAGATATAATCGAAATCGTTAACAAGCGCACCACCAGTGCTATTGCTTGGCCAGCTTACAGTGAAGATCAGAACCGCGACATCATCCGCATTGACGGCTTTACCCGCAAAAACAGCGGAGTAGCTATCAACGAGTACGTAGTGGTACGCCCAGCCAGAGTAAAAACTGCCATAGCACTCACTTTAGCACCTGTGGATATGCGCCTAAACGTAGACGAAGACTTCACAAACTTTGTCAAAAACCGCCTCATGGAACGCACCCTAGTCGAAGGAGACACCACCATGGTCATGATGCTAGGCCATGCGATTCCCTTTACAGTCTCCAAAACCAGGCCCCACAGCATCATCAAAGTTACAACCGAAACCCGCCTAACCATCCTAAACGAACCCGCACCCGAAGGCAAAGGACTCCCACGCACAACATACGAGGATATAGGCGGACTTCACGAAGAAATTCAACGCGTCCGCGAAATGGTCGAGTTACCCCTACGGCACCCTGAACTATTCCAGCGTCTAGGAATTGAACCACCTAAGGGTGTCTTGCTCCATGGTCCACCCGGCTGCGGCAAAACCTTACTGGCCCGGGCAGTTGCCAACGAGTCCGAAGCAAACTTTTACAGCATAAACGGCCCCGAAATCATGAGCAAATTCTACGGAGAATCCGAAGCACGCCTTCGCGAAATCTTCCAACAAGCCCAACAAAATGCCCCAAGCATCATATTCGTCGACGAACTCGATGCTATCGCACCCAAACGCGAGGAAGTCACAGGCGAAGTGGAACGTCGTGTCGTAGCACAACTATTAGCATTGATGGATGGACTCTCAGGCAGAGGCAACGTAATCGTCATAGGCGCAACCAACCGCCCAGGTGCATTAGACCCTGCACTGCGCAGACCAGGCAGATTTGACCGCGAAATCGAAATCAGCGTACCCGACAAACAAGGACGTCACGAAGTACTCCAAATCCACACAAGAGGCATGCCCCTTGCAGAAGATGTTGACCTAAACAAACTCGCAAGCATGACACATGGCTACACAGGCGCAGATCTCTCCGCATTGAGCCGCGAAACAGCCATGAAAGCACTTCGCAGATATCTCCCACAAATTAACCTAGAGGAAGAACGCATCCCACCCGCCGTGCTCGAAAAGATGGAAGTTAACATGGATGACTTCGTTGGAGCATTCAAAGAAGTCACCCCAACCGCAATGCGTGAAGTCTACATCGAAGTCTCCACGGTTCATTGGGACGACGCAGGCGGCTTAGACGGTGTAAAACAACACCTAAAAGAAGCCGTAGAGTGGCCACTTAAAAACCCCGAAATATTTACACGCCTAGGCATTCGCCCACCCAAAGGCATCTTGATGTATGGTCCACCCGGCTGCGGCAAAACACTTCTAGCCAGAGCAGTCGCAACCGAATCTGAAGCCAACTTCATATCCATAAAAGGCCCAGAAGTCTTTAGCAAATGGGTAGGTGAATCTGAAAAAGCCATACGCGAAGTCTTCCGCAAAGCGCGCATGGCGGCACCTGCAGTCATATTCCTAGACGAAATCGATTCGCTCACACCCCGCCGCGGAATGGGCATGAGCGACAGCGGTGTGTCCGAACGCGTCATAAGTCAACTCTTAACAGAGATGGATGGATTAACCGCACTCCAAGATATCGTTGTCATTGCAGCCACAAACCGCCCCGACATGGTTGACGGCGCAGTCATCCGCCCCGGCAGATTCGACCGACTCATCTATGTACCCGAACCCGATGACAAAAGCCGACTACAAATATTCAATATATACACCAAAAGCATGCCCATCTGCAAAGATGTCGACCTTAACCAACTCGCTATTATGACTAGGTACTACAGTGGCGCAGACATCGAATCTCTCTGCCGCGAAGCCGCAATGCATGCACTACGACGAGATGTAAACAGCAACGAAGTGAGCATGAAGGATTTCCAGGATGCCATGAAAGAAATGGGACCCTCAATTACACCTGATATGGAAAAATGGTACAAGGGCTTCATGCAACAAATCCGACAAGTACAAAAACCAGCAACCCCAGTTACATAAGAGGTAACGCTTGATGCCACAAATGAAAACTTGGAAAACACGCCCCGCCTACTTCTTCTTAATAGAAGTACTACAAAAGAAAGGTGATATGACCGACGATGACCTCTACGAACAATTAAAAGATGAATACGAGGATTTGGGCTTCAAAGACTTCAACCAACTGCTCCTCGATCTTGAAGTCAGCGGGAAAATCCGCACCTCCTCGATGGCACGGGGTAAACGCCGCGTCGAACTTGTCCAATAAGGGCCTCTAAGCCTTTCCTTACTTTTTAATTTCTGCCAGGTTGACACTCGCAAACCTCTTTAACTGGTTTTAAACCTATTTTACTTGTGGAATCATTTGGGCGTAAACTTTAAAGATCTCATCCCTAAAACTCCCGTCAAACTCGAAGACCTTAGCAGTAAAATTATAGCCATAGACGCATACAACGCCATCTACCAATTCCTCAGTATCATACGCCAGCCCGACGGCACCCCGCTCAAAGACAGCAAAGGTGACATCACCAGCCACCTAAGTGGGCTGTTCTACCGCACAAGCAACCTCGTCGAAATGGGCTTGAAACCTATTTATGTTTTCGATGGCAAGTCCCCCGACCTCAAAGCCAAAGAGATTGAGCGGCGTCATCAGATAAAGGTTGAAGCCGCAATCCAGTATGCCAAAGCACAGGCAAGCGGCGATCAGGAGAAAATGCGTATGTATGCCTCTGTGGCAACAACTATGAAGGCATATATGGTTCCAGAGAGTAAGCAGTTATTGGAGTTAATGGGACTGCCTTGGATTCAGGCACCCAGCGAAGGCGAAGCACAGGCAGCTTATATGAACAAGAAGGGGGATGCAGATTACTGTGCGAGCCAAGACTACGACAGCCTATTGTTTGGTGCGCCTAAACTGCTTCGAAACGTCACGATTTCTGGGCGGCGGCGTAGGGGCAAAGCCTTCATTGAAGTAGTCCCCGAAATAGTTGAGTTACACAGTGCCCTTAGCGATTGTAAGTTAACCTACGAGCAGCTAATTGATGTGGGCATCCTCACAGGCACTGATTTCAACCCTGATGGTATTGAAGGAGTTGGCCCAAAAACTGCGCTCAAACTGATTCGTCAGCATGGTAACATAGAGGCAGCTTTGCCCTACATAAAAAACGCCAGTTTTCCCTGTGACCTCCAGCTGATTCGCCAAGAATTTCTGCACCCCCAAACCACCGACGCCTACAAGATGACGTGGAGAGACCCCGATGAGACAGGCATAGTTGAATTCATGTGTGGTGTAAAAGAGTTTGGCGAGGAACGTATCAAAAAATCTTTGGAGCGGATGGCTGTGGGGAGTAAGAAACAGAAGGGAAAGGTTTCGCTGGAAAAGTGGTTCGGCTAAATGGTGAATTTTAACAGGGGCAGTGGCCTTTGGTTGTAGTTTTGGTCGTGGTTGAGACATCTCGTGGGTGACTTCGTTGCCGCAAGTTTGGGCGCTGTTTAACTTAGAGAGTTTGGCTGAGCGTTATGTTCATAGCCACGCCAAAGGGTTACTTTACGGTAACTGACTTTGCTAGATTTCGGGGCATATCAGGGTTTAAACCCTTCTCCAACGCTGTATGATAAGCCAACAGTTGTAGTGGCACTACGTAGGGAATCGGGGAGAGTACAAGGGGGATGCCTTGGGGGACTTCGATGTAGTCGTCTGCTATGCTTTTAATTGCTTCATCGTCTTCCTCGATGATTGCGATTATGTGGGCACCTCGGGCTTTCATTTCCATGATGTTGCCGATTACTGTTTTATGGGTATCGTCTTTGGGGCACACGAACACGACGGGGAAGCCTTCTTCGATGAGGCTGATGGGCCCATGCTTGGATTCGCCTGCGGGGAACGATATGGCGGGAATGTAGGCGATTTCCATGAGTTTTAGTCTGCCCTCAAATGCGGTGGCGGTGCTAATTCCTCTGCCTAGGAAGAAGTATACTTTTGAGGCAGCGTATTTTTTGGCGATGGCACGGATTTTATCTTCTTGAGTGGCGACTATGTACTCGACGTATTCGGGGAGTTTTTGGAGCTTTTCTTCTAGAGTGTCGATTTCGTCTTGGCTGATTTTGCCCCGTTTCTTGGACAGTTTGAGTGCGAGCTGAGCTAACACTGAGAGTTGGGAGGTGAAAGTTTTGGTTGCTGCTACCCCGATTTCTGGACCGGCTTGTGTACCGATGTAGACGCGGCTAATTCGGGTCAACGTGGAACCGATAACGTTGGTTAAGCTCAGGATGGTGGCTGCGCGTTGCTGGGCGCAGGTGACAGCGGCGATGGTGTCTGCTGTTTCGCCTGACTGGCTCACAGCTAGAAGGGTGCTGTCGATATTTACGGATTTGCCGCATTGTTCCACAAACTCGGAGGCATACACGGGATAGGTGGGCAAAAACGCTAATTTGCTAAACATGTATGAAGCTGCCAAGCATGCATGGTAACTTGTTCCGCAGGCGACTAGGAATACTTCTTTGCCGCGGTCCAGAAAGGTCGCGAGCAAATCGAGGTAGTGATCCTGTATACGTAGGGTGTTGCGCAGGGTTTCGGGTTGCTCGTTGATTTCTTTTATCATGAAGTGGGGGTAGCCTTGTTTGACTGCCATCTCAGCGGTCCACTCAATGACTATTGGAGCACGTTCGATGGGTGCACCATCGGGGATCCGCTTGATTTTGTAGGTGCTATCGGTTAGGATGACGAGTTCGTGGTCGTTGATCATGACGGCTTTGTTGGTGACTTCCAAAAAGGCAGGGATGTCGCTGGCGCAGAACACTCCGGTATTGTTGATACCTAGCACGAGGGGGCTTTCATTTCGGGCGCAGATGATTTTATCGGGTTCACGTGTGGAGAGAATAGCAAAGGCGTAGGAGCCTTCGATACGCTTTAGGGCCTCTAGGACTGTGGCTTCGAGGCTAAGGTGGGGGTTTTGTTTCCAGGTTTCCTCGATGAGGTGGGCCATGACTTCGGTGTCGGTTTTGGAGGCAAAGCTGTGTCCTTGGTTTTGTAGTTCAGCTTTTAGTTCCAGAAAGTTTTCGATGATGCCGTTGTGGACAACTACGATTTCGCCTTTGCAGTCTTTGTGGGGGTGGCTGTTAACTTTGAGGGGTGCGCCGTGTGTGGCCCATCGGGTGTGTCCGATACCTATGCTGCCGGGTATGGTGTCGAGGTTTAAGAGTTTGTGGACCTCGTCGATTTTGCCTTGATCTTTTTTGAGGTACATTTTTCCGTCGTTTATGGTGGCGATGCCAACGGAGTCATAGCCGCGGTATTCGAGTCGTTTGAGTGAAGAGTGTATCAGGGGTGCTGCGTTGCCTTCTTTTAGAACACATCCAAATATTCCACACATGTTATTTGCCTTCAGCTTGTTTGATGGTTAACTTATGGGAGTTGGGGTGGGGTTATAAGGTTTTTTAATAGATATGTTTGACTGTTAAAACTTTTTTTGTATGGGTTTTTGTTTTTCTTATAAATAAGTGCACAGCCAAACGATTGATTAACCGATGTCACGTGAAACCACTATAAACAAATTTTTTATAGTACCTCACCGCTAGAACCATGACCCCCCATGGACAAAAAACTGCTTCTCCAAGATAACGGCACCACTCAACAAATCAAAGAAATCAACATCCAAACCGACCCCCAAAAACTCAAAAACATGCTATGCCCCCTGAGCTGGAAAATTCTAACACTCCTCTCCAAAAAAGAAATGTACCCAATAGAAATCGCCAAACACATAGACGCACATGAACAAAAAGTATACTACCACATCCGCAAACTCGCCAAAGCCGGTGCCATCACCATAACCAAAGAAGAAAAAAAGAAAGGTGCCACAGCCCGATACTACAAAACCACATCCCAAGCATTCGGCATCGAATTCCAAAACGGATACAAACCCATACAAAACAACCTCTCCACACTAACCATAGACGAACAAGTACAAAAATTCTTCAACGAATTCACCCAAAACAACATATTCGATGGAAAAATCGTGGTCGGCAGCCCCCAACCACACGGACCCTTCAAAACCAGCACAAGAGACGGCCACTACGCTGCACACCTAACATTCTTTTTGGGACAAATCACCAAAATACCCAACGAATTCGCCGTAAAACTTGACGTCGACGTCAAAGCAGAAAAAGAAGAAAAAAACAACCTCATCCTAGTCGGCGGACCTGGCACCAACCTCTTAACCCAAGAAATCAACGAATACCTCCCAATCAAATTCATCATGCAATCCTCACAACAAGGCTTCTTACTCGGAGGATTATCATCGAAAAAAACCGGACAAATCTACACCGCCGACGTATCAGGACTAGTGGCAAAAATCGTGAATCCCTGGGACCACACAAAACGCATCGTAATAATAGCAGGCAACAAAGCTGTCGGCACCAAAGCTTGCGTGATTGCCCTGACCAATTTCTGGCAAAAAACCCTCCAAAAATACAAAGGCGAAGACACATTCGCAGTGGTCATCACAGGATTTGATCTAGATGGCGATGGTAAAGTCGATTCAATTGAGGTCCACGAATAATTGCCCACAAAAACGGTATGCGAAACCATATGGGCCCATGGACACCCAAACATCTCAGCAAGACACCCAACAACACTAATGTTCACCAAAGAAGCACACCTCTCAAAGAAGGGCGATTGCATTGTGGCAGTAGCAGCAGATAAGGGGCCCACGGATTTATGCAGCGAATTCAAAAATACCCTACGCCAAACAAACACTAAACTAGAAATTATAATCGAGACGGGCAACGTAAAAGAGTACCTAAACGCTTCAGGTACACCCAACCTAATGCTAACACACCCCACAGACATGGTGATAAGAAGAAGCAACTTCACCTGCAACCGTACCCTAGCAATACAATCCGATAAAGCCGCAAACGACATCTCAAAAGAACTTGTCACAAAACTAAAGGACCCCACCCAACAAATACAAATATTACTGATTGCAAAAGCGAGCCATAGCTAAGTCAACCTCTTACAAAAAGGCCATATCTGAATTATACCGCATACAGCAAATGGCGATGGATTAACCTGCCATTTAATGCTTCAACTCCAATATTACAGTTGTAAATGTGCTTTGTTCCAATGGTACCACATCGCAACAATTTGACGATCACGCCGCCAGCGTATCCACTGCCCAATAGTTTTTAGAGTACGAGTAAAACGCATATAAAACCCAAAAAGCACACACACATCACCCTTACTCAAACACGCAAACCACGCTTTTTTTTAAAACCCACCAAACTACAACCCGACACATTATGCACCTGCATCGTTTTAGCATCCAAAGAACAAAAAGACAGATAACTCAACAGAGCATGAGCCAAACAAGCCAACGTAACATGCTTATACCACCCAAAATAACTCTGCACCTCATACTGATCCAACCCCACCTCAGATTTACTCTCCAAAAAACACCGCTCAACAGTCCAACGCAAACCCGCCACCTCCACAAACCTTTGATCCAAAACATCACTTTGAGCAAAACAAACATACGCCCACAACTCCCCATCAGAACGACTCCTGCGTACAAGCAAACACCGCCTCCAACCCCCCACAACGGGAACGGGGACATCTAAGACCTGCCAATCATAAACCCGCGCTCCCTTAGAACCATCCCCACAACTAGCCAAAAACCACTTGCTATCATCCAAGTTACTAAGAATTGAGCTCACTGAAACTTGTTTCTCTCCATCGAGAAGGTATTCTTTGCCCGAAACACACAACACATAACATTTGCGTTGCTCCTCAAGCCAGATTCGCATGGTTCGATAATCCCCATAAGCACAGTCCCCTGCAACCCATCGATAGGCAACACCTGCGGCGGTGGCTTGTTTGATCATGTCTAGGGCCATCTCGGGCTTGGTTTGAAACTCTATCTCCGCGGGAATACCGGCTTTTTTACATCGTGCAGGGTCGTCGAACCAGTCTTTGGGTATGTATAGTCGTCGATCTATGGGTGTGTGGCCTTTTTGGCTTGCGTAGGTTAGAAAGACGCCGATTTGGCAGTTCTCAATTCGTCCCGCGGTGCCGCTGTATTGGCGTTTGACGCCGCAGGAGCGTTTGCCTTGTTTTAGAAAGCCTGTGTCATCTATTATTAGTGCGGCGTCGGGGTCGCCTAGTTTTTCATTCACGTAGTTTTGGAGTTGATCTTTGAGTTTGTCGGGGTTGAAGCGGCCTCGGTAGAGGAATTGTTGTAGTAGGTAGGGTGTGGTTTCGCCTAGGGCTTCTGATATTTGCCAGTTGTTTTTGTGTTCTATGGGGCTTAGTAGGCCTGTTAGGTATTTTTTTGCGGCTTGGGTGCCGAGGTTGCTTGCAAATACTGGGTCAATTCGAGTTATTAATTCATTAAATTCTGTTTCGAAGTCGCAATTTACCATCATTAAACTCAACCAACCTACTTATAGCTAACAAGCAATAACACCTTCTGACTTAAAAACATTTACAACTGTAATACTAACCTTGGAGCCCAATAACCTAACTCGGCTGAGCCGAAACCAAAACGGAAAAAATTCTCCACATTTTACATAGAATTTTACTCGTGAGATACTAAGAAACATTGTTAGCGAATTTCTGCATCTAAGACAACCTGGGATTCAAACGGGGCCGTCTCTCTGATGCATCTGGAACAAAAAAAAGTCTCTACCTTTCGGCCGTTCAGGGTCACTGCCTCTGAGAAGCGCCGTTTGAGACTCTCAACAGTATCGGGCAAACGCACAAAGCTATAGAAATGCACTACTCCACCCGAGGGTTTAATTGCACTACAGGCAGCATCAACAAAGTCAAGAGCGGTCTCAGGCAAATTCATGATGACTCGATCAGCAACACCTTTGAGTTTACCTTTAGACAGTTTTCTAGCATCCGCACAGACTGCAAAAACTCGATCATCAACCCGATTAACACACAGATTAGCTTTAAGCAGTTCCACTGCATCAGGATTTAGGTCAACCGCATAAACCCTCGCACCCGGGCACCGTTTACCGATAAGCACAGAAAACGGGCCGACCCCCGCAAACAAGTCCACCACAACCTCACCAGACTGTACCAGCGAAACCACCCGTTCATGCTCATGACTAAGGCGCGGCGAAAAATAAGCTCGGGCCAAATCTACGTGATAGATACAACCAAATTCACGGTGAATTGCATTGGTTTTGTTTTCGCCTACGATGTGGGTGTAGTCACGGATACGGTAGTCACCACTTATGTCACTTGCTTTGGCGAGAACAGTTTTGATGCTACGATGTGTTTGGAGAAGAGCCGCCCCAATTAAACCCTGGTATGACTTGAGCAATGGCGGAATGTCGATTATGATAATGTCGCCGACTATGTCGAAGGCTTGCGGCAACATAACAAGTAAGTTGGGGGGTAGCTGGTTTTGGAGAACTTGCTCAAGGGTTTGCATGGGCGGCTTCTTTTCTACAAAACTGCCCTCTGTCGATTGAATTTCAGGAATCTCTTGTGCTATAGTTGTCCATTCGGTTTTTTTTGGTTCCCTCAAAATTGGGATAAGCAGGTATTCGCCTTCTCTGCCTATGCCCAATGTTCTATCGATTAAACGCATGCGTCCCGCTAGTGTAATCGCTTTTTCACCTTGTTTTTTGGGTACTTTTAGGCAAAGCACAGTTTTGGGCATGGCAATTTCAGCTTTTTTCTATGTGATAGAGGCTGTTAACTTTGCTGACGATGAATTTAACGTTTAACATTTTTTCCATAAGCCAAATGTTAGATTCGGTATGATCTGAGAGGGTTCTGGTGAAAATAACCGAATTGCCCTCTGAGAGGGCCATATAGGGGATAAGCATGTCGGCGAGGAACTCGTCAACTGTGGGTTTTACAGCTAATTCGGTGAGGAGGGTTTGGGCGGCTTCTTTGCCGACATCTTGTGATAGTTTTTTGAGTTGCCCAATCGAATCAGCGCCCAGAATAATGCCGTTGTCAGTTTGGGCCCATATGACAATGGAGCTACCCTTCTGGAGGGGATTTGATTGGTCGTTTACGATTTGGATGTTGGCACTGTAACCGTTTTGGGCTAGGTAGTTTTGGGCTGCTTTGGCTTGGCGTTGTGCGACTTGACGATCTGATAGAAAAGTGCAAACAGAAATGCCCCTTATGTTTTGTAGTTTGTCAAAGACGGTGAGCCTGATGGGTTTGAGGTTGGGGTTGGGTTTAGTGGTCAGGGTAGCTTCGCCCATGCCTTTTGGGTAATAACCATATTTCTGAACTGTGATCTCTGCCTCGATACCGGTTTGTCTTAGGGTAGGTAGAAGCACATTTCGGAGGTAGTTGATTGTTGGGGCATGGATGGTGTCTGTTCCACCCTTTGCCACATGCAGCCGTACGGGCGTTTGGGCGAAGAGACAAAGGGGTAGAGTAGAGAGAAACAGCATAGGTATACTTCCGGCGGTTTCGATGGTGGCTTCGATGTTACCACCTCTGATGTTGTGGGGTGTGAACCAGAGTTCTCTTGAACCCAGCGTGGCCCCTTTTATTTCGGCGTTGCAGAGTTTAGCCGCCGTCAACACTGACTCTAGATGCTGGTGTTTTAGACCTGGCTGTGGTCGATTCTCTCGGATGTTGATTATGTGTAGGGGCTCTCCTTTGATGGCGGCTATGGCTATGGATAGGCGCAGTATGGTGCCACTTCCGCTTTTCTGGCTTCCATCGATTTCGATCATATCGACACGACCTGGGCTTACAGTACATTGTTAAATAACTGCATTTGGATGATAATGCTTTTTCCCAGAGGTGGTCTGGGTGCAATTTGTGGAAATAATTTATTAAGTGTTTTTCTTACTATGGAGTTCCAGAGGAAAGTACTTGAGCGCTACCGATGAGAAACTAGATCAGCTTCTATCCAAAGTTGGGGAGCTTGCAGTTGCCCTAAATAGGGTGCAAGAAGAGTTACATTCCGTTTCTGCTTCACTAAAGGCCGTAACGGCAGGACAAACGGCCTTGGCTAGATCTGCAGTTGATTCACTGCCGTTGGCATCCAAATCAGCTACGCTAGATGCGGCAAAATCTGCATCAGCAGCCACAACACCACCGCCAATATTTGAGACCTCAAAGCAGCGCACCCTAGATGATATCCGTATGAACTTTCCTGAAGATCTTGAATCCCGCCTAAGCTTTGAAGAAAAGGGTGAATACATAATCATCAGACCCACTTCGTTTTTGGGTACGAACTTCGCCAAAATCGCCTCTGCAGTCCGTGGTATGGGCGGCGAATACATAAGTCAAGGCAAAGACAGCCACTTTCGCGTGCCAAAAAAGAAAAACTGACGCAGTGGAGCTCATTTCGGGTGGTGCCCGTTGCTATCGCTTGATGGAGCGTCTGGGATGTATTGATTTTGGCGGTTTTCTGAAGGTTTAGTCAGCAACGCGTTAACTGAACTAAATGCCTTTTTAGGAGATATTGGATTGCGTCGTTTGACATATTCTGCAATCATGTAGGGGAGTGGATTATGCTAAAGGTCGTGTATTTCTCAGTTATGGGTTCCCAGTCCACCAGAACCTTTGATACTATAGCATCCTTTGGGCCATAATGGCAATATTCCACTAGGGCTTGCACAGCAGCTTTTTCGCCTTCAAAAACTGCTTCCACACGACCATCGTCAAGATTGCGCACCCATCCGGTTAAGCCTCTGTCTTGGGCTTGATTTTTAGTGTTCTGCCTAAAATGTACGCCTTGAACGATGCCGCTAATGTAAACATGGACTCGGCTTTTTGTCATACCTTAACTTTGTTGAACCCACTTTTTAGTGTTCCCAAACACAATCAGAGAAGCATTTTAACCTCGGGATTTGCGTGTACTTGTGTTTTTGTGTTTCCATTATTTGGGTATCGTCATGCTTATGGTGTGTTGTATATAGTTATAGTTGTGTAAAAAACGGGTTGTTTAGAAGCATTGAGGAGTTGATTAAAAAAATAATTTGAAAACGCATAATACTGATTGTTTTATAGATTTTATGTTTTATTTAACGATATTTTTGGTGGCTGATCAGTTGAATTTAACAGTGTATTGTGCATACTTGTAATACGTTCACTTTCACTCACCCCTCTCTCCCTTGGCAATGTTGTATGCGGCTTCCTTTTAAAAGAGCCTTGAGCCGAATGGATAGTGGAGAATGTAAAATGTTTAAGGGTAACAGTGGAAAATTAATGGTTTACGCTTCAACGGGACTCCCGAGTAGAGAACGTTTAGAATCTGTACGAAATGCAGCAAAAATGACAGCCAAGCGGCTCAACCTTGATTTTGAGATGGTGCGTTTCGAACGGTCAACCACACCAATCTATGTGTACTATGAAAACAGCGACGGCGAGCCTATACCGCTATATTGTGATGAGGGAAAAAGCTCTGGTTTAGAGGAGATAAGCAATGCTCTGAGGCACATGATGTTTGTGCTCTCGTTCCATCCTAAGCATCCAGCGTTGGCACAGATGCGAAGTGAGTTGCTTAAATTTTCCTAAACCGGATGGATTGGTTCTCAAGCACAACCTCGTAGACTTGATTCACGTCAAATGGTATACCTAAGCGGTCATACTCGTGTTCTGTTAGAAACAGAATGATTTTAGGCGTGGCAAGTTGCTGGCGTTGGGGCAGAAACGGCATCTGGGTTTGGAGCGCCTGCATGATATCCTGCGCCATCTTGGCTTCATCAGTTTGAGGTCTTACAATGTATGGATTAACTTCGCGCTCTTCGAGGAGTTCAACACGTTTTCCTAGGTTGCCATCTAAGTCACGGGTAGATTCGATTTTGTTAACGCGTACGCGGAACAAGCATATTCACTCTCGCCAATAAGTAGGAAGCACATGCATTTAAACACTGTTTAGACAGACAAAACACGCCGTCGCACCAACCGATGAACACCCCGACCCTGCCCAATTATTTGAGCGTTGTGTTATGGTGACAAATAGTTGGGATGCGGCGGGGAGTTTGGGGTGGGTATTTTGGGGGCGGGTTGGCTCCAGTAGGGTTCGCGGTCTTTGTATTCTTCGGGCGCATCTTTGGGTAACATTACTTCTTTGTGTTTTACGCCGTTTTTTTGTGTAGTCATGGACTATTTCGCCGTCTTCACCGCGTAACTCACAATACCCTAATTACTTTCCGGATGGAGTACTGTACCAATGGGGAATAAGTCGCAGGTATAACCCTCGACTTAGCCAAACTCAAGACGTCTACATAACCCTTCATTATATAAAGAAGCAACATAGTAGCATATCGATGACACAGAAAAACCAAACCGTCGATGCAGCAATAATTGGAGGCGGACCTGTTGGCAGCTACACAGCGCTCCAACTTGCAAAAAGAGGCATTCAAACCACGGTTTTCGAGGAACACGCCCAAATCGGTGTCCCCAATCACTGCGCCGGACACATCAGCATCCGCAGCCTCAAAACCATGAACCTCTACCCGCTCCCCACGGGCATCGTAGAGAACACCTTTCGCGTGGCCAACTTTTACTCGCCACAAGGCACAAAATTCACGCTCCATCTAAACAGCCCCGTAACCTGTGCACTAAACAGAACATACTTTGACCAGATGATAGCAGACCAGGCACAAAAAGCAGGAGCAGAATTCGCCCTGAACAGCCAGGTCCAATCACTTAACCTGCAGAACGGCGTTACCAGGGGATTCATGGTACAACAGACGGATGGTTCAAACGTTCAGGTTAACTCAAAGGTTGTCTTCGACTGTGAAGGTATCTCTTCACGACTCCTGCGTCAGGCGGGGCTAACTACACTCAGACCCAACGGTTTGGTCTATGCAATAGAAACCGAAATTGAGGGCATTCAAAATGTAGAGATGCAGGGTGTGGAGGTTTACTTTGGTAGCGGATATGCACCTGGCTTCTATGGTTGGCTCATCCCCCGCCCCGATGGCACAGCCAAACTCGGCTTAGCAACCAAACAAGGCAACCCTCGAACCTACCTAAATCGCCTCATGACCAAACACCCAGTCGCCAAAGAGCAACTCACGAAGGCCAAAATCACAAACATGAGCTACCACGCCATCACCTTGGGCGGACCAATCAGTCGCAACTACACCGACGGGTTTTTGGCAATCGGCGACTGCGCCTCACAGGTTAAACCCACCACGGGCGGCGGAGTCATCTTTGGACTAACGGCAGCTAAAGCGGCGGTGGAGGTAGCAGCAGATGCTATCCGAAGCGGCGACGTATCCGCCCATGCATTAGAGGCGTACCAGAAACGCTGCAAAGACCTCTTTAACTTTGATTTTCAGGTTATGCTTCGACTCCGTAGTTTCTTGAATTCTCTTTCAGATCAAAAACTCGATGAAATGTTCCGTGTAGTCGGTAAACTTGGCGTAGATAAAGCCCTGCGTAATGCAGACGAAATTGACTTCCAAGGAAAACTTCTCTTGTCCGCAGCTTCAAAACCACAGATGCTTGCAGCCTTGGGTTACTTTGGGCTATTATACTTAACTACAAACCCTTAAGATCTGGGATGCTGACATAAAAACGGGAAACAATATGTCGGACTTTGAGTACAAGCAAGTCATCGTCTTTCGCACTGATTTGCAGATGGGAAAAGGCAAAATCGCTGCCCAAGCAGGCCACGCAGCCATCTCTGCAGCTCAGGATGCTTATGTGCATCACAAAAAGTGGTGGGATACATGGCTCTATGAGGGACAAAAGAAGGTGGCCCTCAAAGTCGCCACTGAGAAAGAGCTCTGCGCCTTGGAAGAAGCAGCGGAAGACTTGGGCTTACCCCACGCATTGATTATTGACAGGGGTTTGACCCAGATTCCAGAGGGCTCCATCACTTGCTTGGGCATCGGACCCGCACCGACCGAAATGGTTGACCGATTAACGGGTAAACTCAAGTTGTTGTAGGCGGTTTTTTGCTGGTTTCTGATGTTGACAAATTGCTGGGTATGGATGTCTACATCACAAAACCAGAGGGAGTTGGCGGTGTAATCAAACAGTTAATCGACGATTTCATTGTTGAAGAAATCTTGGTCGATAACACTATAGCAAGCGTAAACGGGGTAGTTCCAACTCGTGTGTTGGGCTCTTCAGTACAAAAGCAGCGGTTTATGTTGTGCCTGATGGTGAAACGGAACTGGGACACGTTTATCGCCACAAAAAACGTTGCCAAATCCTTAGGTATCGATTCAACCCGTGTACAATTTGCAGGGATAAAAGACGCTAAAGCCGTCACCGCCCAACACATAACCATCGAAAATGTCTCCTTAGAAGAAGCAGCAAAGGTAGATGTCACTGATGTCAAGGTGATTCCGGTCGGCTATGTACGAGAAATGATGTCGCTGTTCTACCTCTTAGGGAACCGCTTCACAATTACAGTAAGAAACGTAGAATCAAACAAAGAATGGGTTGGCAAGCAGATAGAGCAAACAATACAACACATTGCTAAAGTTGGCGGTATGCCAAACTTTTTTGGGCATCAACGCTTCGGGACCACCCGGCCCATAACCCATCTCGTCGGTAAAGCGCTCGCACAGGGCAACTTTGAGGAGGCAGCGATGCTTTTCCTAGCTAAGCCCAGCCCTCAGGAACATCCCGCGTCAAAGCAGGCACGTCAAATCCTACAAGATACCCACAACTTTAAGCAGGCATCAGAAACCTTTCCTAGACAACTCCGTTTTGAACGGCTCATGCTGCACCATTTAGCAGAAAACCCAGAAGACTATACGGGTGCCTTTCACAGGTTGCCCCCAAAGTTGCAGGCGCTTTTTGTTCAGGCACATCAATCCTATCTCTTTAACAGGTTCCTAAGCACACGCCTAAAACAAGAGTTGCCGCTAAATGTGGCCCTTGTGGGGGACTTTGTGGTGGCTGTTGAGCGAACGGGGTTGCCGTTAACTCCGGTAGCTAAGGTCGTAACTACGCAGACCGTTGAGGAGATTAATCGGCAGGTTGCGTTGGGCAAACTTCGTGTTGCACTGCCCATTGTTGGTGTAAAGCAGAAGCTCTCCACGGGAGTCATGGGCGAAATCGAAGCCGAAGTGCTTAGTGCAGAAGGAGTCAGCGACAAGAGAAGAGGCCTAAATGAATTGTCACGGGTTGGCGGCAAGGGCGGTTTACGCACAACCGTTGCGCCAGTTAGGGATTTTAAGATAGATGCTGTTGGAGGGAATTCGGTGCAGGTGAGCTTTATGCTTCTTCGAGGCTGCTATGCTACTGTGTTGCTCCGTGAACTGATAAAGCCCACGGATCCAGTAGAAGCGGGTTTCTAACCTGTCAGCAAACTGATAAGGAAGAGGCATCTTTTAGTCTTAGGGAGTTTTTATGGAAAATCCGTCACCACAGTCTACAGAGGGGCAACAGCCGCGCTGCGTTACAATCCCTATCCATCATCCCAATTGGAGAGAATACGCATTCTTCTTTATCTGCGGTATCTTGGTCAGTATCCCTTTCACACTTTTCTTTGGGCAAACCTATCCCTTCTTTCCTGAGGTTTTGGTGATTGTGGTTTTGGCACCTCTTATAGAAGAATTAGCGAAGGTGTTTCCGCTTTTTTATCGTCACGGCGAAACCGAACGTACTCTCGTCTTGCTCGGTGTACTTATCGGCTTGGGTTTTGGTATCGCGGAATTCGCGCTCTATGTGTTCTCCTATGGCGTTAATCCCATCGTTCGAATTCCAGGTGTCATATTCCATGCTTCCAGCGCTGCCATAACCGCGTATGGTATCGCAAAGAAAAAGCCGTTGCCTTACTATCTCCTTGTAGTAGGGTTGCATATGAGTAACAATTTTTTTGCGGTCACCGAATTATCCATCATAGGTGGCGTGGGTAGTTTATTGGTGTTGGTTACTGCGTACTATTTTGCTTGGATAGTCTACCATAAAGCCTCAAAGGATAAAATGGTTAGCTGATTTTATCGGTACGTGCTATATCTCGAATTCGGTTTACGCCGTCTACTTCATCTATGAAATCGCCAACCGCTTTGGGAACAAGTTCACGCCAGTTATCACCTTTAACCATTCTTTCACGGATAAGTGTGGACATGTAGAGTTGTCTATCAAACAGGGGTAGCTCCTGTACTGAGTAACCGGCCTCCATGAATAGCTGCCGTGTCAGGGGCTCGTTGGAGTATACAACGTTGAATTTGGGAGTATATCCTTCGACGGCACTGACCCAGAGCATGTGTAGGTGTACATCTGGAACGGGTACTATCCAGAGTTTGGAGATGTTAACACCCACTTCTATTAGTGCGCGACGGATCATCATCAGGCGCTCGCCTGCTGTAAAGGGGTTGTGACTATGGTGACTATATTGCGCACTACCGATAACAACTATCAACTCATCTACACTTTGAAGCGCGTATTTGACGGCGTCCAAATGTCCTATGTGGAATGGCTGAAATCTGCCGACATAAATGCCACGATTAACCAAACAGTTATTCCCTGCTTTGTGGTTGCGCTCAGACACATTTATGATTTGTGTATCAACCATACCAAACAGGGTCAACTAAACCACAAAGTTGGCTTAAACATATTTTTGCAAAACATGTTCGACAGGGAAAACGCTTAGCACACCGCCGTTCGTAGCGATTTTTTTGGGTTCATGAAAACCCCGCTGCTCGCGCATCAAAAAATCTAGCTTCACTCTTAAACCGCCTGCACTGTAACCGCCTAAGCTTAGATTTGACTTTACCACACGATGACAGGGCACAATTGGGGGAAAACGGTTGCGCGCCATGGCATTACCTACGACTCGGGCACCTCCGCCGACGGCTTTGGCGATAGCACCATAGCTGGTGATGTAACCCACAGGGATGGCGATTGTTGCTTTGAGGACTTTTTGGGTGTAGATTGTAAGATCTCTTGTTGCTAATTTGAATTTGACGGGGGAGTCTTTGCCATCGTAGATATCTTTTGACGCAGCGAGAATGGTTTTGGCATGGGTTGTGGGTTGCTGGAACACTTGAAAGGGTGTCTCAAAGGGTAGGTTAGAGCGTATGTTACACAGTGCGGTTTTCTGGTGGCGGCTAAAAGTGGAAGCTACGAGTTCTTGCTGGTTAAGTGCGATAGCGAAGATTAGGTCGTTGAAGTTTTGACTATAGATCTCTATCAAAGTCAACACCTACACAGAATAAGAGATGACGTTTAAGGTTTCTGTAGTTAAATCCTGTTTCGCAAGATAGATCACTCATAGTTGTGGTATAGCTGGACCCTATGGATCGCTACATTAGAGTTCTCTGAGAGACATATTTTTACGCATAGATGCTCAACGCACAGTTGTCATAAGGATATAAGTAAGCTTAATACATTGTCTTGTGTATTAAACCAAAAAGGCGAATATTTATGGAAGGATATGGACCACAATTCCCACAGATACATCAACTCCCACAGATTCCACTCATACCGCAGATAGCGGATTCGCAGCAACAATCACAAAACGGGAACCAAGCTCAGCATGGCATCTCCTGGATGCCAGGTGCAACAACCGTCGGCGTCGTCTTCGACGGTGGAGTCCTCCTAGCAGCAGAGAAGCGTGTCACTTACGGTAACTTTATCATGAGTAAAGACGGCAAAAAAGTCTTTAAAGTCACAGACCGTATCGGCGTCGCATGCGCAGGTCTAGTCGGCGATATGCAAATACTCGCCCGAGAAATGCAGGCTCAGACAAATCTCTACAGCATGGATGTAGGCAGGCCAATCACTGTGCGTAGCGCATCAAAACTCTTAGCTAATGTGCTCTTTAACCGGCGCTACAACCCACTCATCACCCAAACCATCGTGGGTGGCTTAGACGAAGAAGGTGCATCCATCTACATCCTTGACATTTTGGGTTCACTTATTCCAGACAAGTACGCTGCAGTGGGTTCAGGCACTGAAATCGCTATGGGAGTCATCGAAGAGGGTTACAAAGATAATCTAAACCTAAATGAAGCAAAAGAACTTGTTACACGCGCCATTAAATCTGCCATCAGCAGAGATGCTATGAGTGGTGATGGCGTAGACTTCTTAGTCGTCACTAAAGACGGCATAACCGAAGAATCCACAAAATTCTAAACCAACCTCCTTTTCTATTATATGATATAGGCAGTACAAATGCCGCAGTGAGTAGATGCTATGTCGTTTGAGCTATCCCAAGAGGAAGGCAAAGTTCTCGTCCACTTAGCCCGATGTACCGTTAAACGCTACATAGAAGAAGGCAAATGGCCTTCGCCGCCCAAACAAGTTTCGCCAAAACTGCTTGAAAAATGCGGTGTTTTTGTCACCATAAGCACCCTACAGGGTGGCGAAAAAAACCTACGAGGTTGCATCGGCTACCCCTATCCCACAAACTCTCTGATTGAAGCCGTCATCGACTCAGCTATCAACGCCGCAACCGAGGATCCCCGTTTTGAGCCCATGACGTTACATGAGCTTAACTGCGTGGTGTTCGAAGTCAGTGTCCTCACACCGCCCCAGCAAGTAAAAACCGATAATCCCAAAGAATACGTTCAAAAAATCAAAGTTGGCGAAGACGGCTTGATCATTGAACAAGGCCACCAAAGAGGGCTCTTACTTCCACAGGTACCCATCGAATGGGGCTGGGGGGCAGAAGAATTTCTCTGCCAATGTTGCATAAAAGCGGGACTACCACCAGATAGTTGGCTGACTAAGGACACAAAAATCTACCGTTTCCATGCCATCATATTCGAAGAAGAAATCCCCAACGGCAATATCAAACGCCTGCAGCTTAAATAAACTTAGCCACTTATGTTTTCGATGATTTCGACAGCACGGTTTAAACCGTTGTATCTGCCCGAGAACTCGGATAGAGCATTGACATTTTGGGTGTAGACCTCAAGCTCAGCCTCCATTTTATCCACGGCTTTTTGGAGTTGTTTGGTATTTTTGGCGACTATACTGCAGTTTAGCTTCTCTAGTTTTGCTCCATTGCCAAGCTGCTCGGGCTGTGTGGGGATGCAGATACTAGGTTTACCATACTTGATTGTTTCAAAGCATGTTGCGTGACCGCCGCTAAAAATCACGTATTTGGCGTTACGCATAGCAGCTTCGCGTTCTTCTGTCGTGAGCCAAGTGTGGAGTTCATAGTTATTGATTTTAGCGGAAGCCTTCTTGCCGGGCGTGCCTAGGCTGATGATGCATTTACTCTTGGTTTTTTCGAGCACGGGCAACAACGTTTGGAGAAGTTTGGTGCGGGATCCAACTGGCCCGCTGATCGGGGCAAAAACGTGTTCCTGCGCTCCTCGGACGGGTGTAGTGTCAATAAAGGAGCCCACGTATTCAGCTCTGTCCGCTACGCCTAAATGGGTCAAGTCGCCGATGCTGTACTCGGAGATTGTGTAGGGTGAAGGGTTGTCAGGGATGATGATTTTTTGGGAGGCTTTGTAGTAGCGCTCGATGAAGCGTTCACCTGGGCTAAGCAAGGAGGAGAAGCCGTAGCTGGGTCGAATCATATTCTCCACATATATTGAGGGAATTTTCCATTTTAGACCTAATCGGAGTGCGTTTATGTCACCGTCTGATACGATAACATCAGGAGCGATGCCGCGTATGTTTTCTCTTAGGTCGTAGTAGCGGTGAATTGTTTCCCAAGCGTTAGAGTTTTTCATCTCGAATTTATTGAGTTCCATGTTAAACAGCGGCAAAGGAAAGAACAGGTTTAGAAGCGATGCAGACGTTAATATGCCATGAGCGTTCTCATACCATGAGACAGGTGTTACTTTATGGACGTTTTGGAATTCTTTTTGAAGCAATTCGTATGCTTTACCACCACTGAAAAAAAACAATTCATGCCCATGCGACTGGAGTTTTTTACCCAGTAAAAGAAGGCGTGAAACATGCCCCAACCCTAGTTCAGAACAGCTAAGCAACAACCGCATATAGTCTAGTTAAGTACATGATTATATTTAATCTATAGCTTGCCCAAACAGATAAGGGGAACCATTTTAAGCACAAGCAACGTGATAAAAAGCATGTTTATGCCAAGACGAATCGTGGAGGATAAACTAAGAAACCTCCTCGAAGACGACGTGGGCCTAGGCGACGTAACCGCCCAAGCAGTGGTTCCAGCTAATTTGATGGTTAGAGCAGAGGTCATTGCTAAAGAAGAGGGCATAGTTGCAGGTGTCGAAGAAGCCATCATCCTCGCCCAAAGCTTGGGACTCAAAAGCACCCCAAAAACCCAAGACGGAGAAGCAGTCAAAAACAAACAAGTCATACTCGAACTATCAGGCGATGCCCAAACCATCCTAACAGTCGAGCGCACACTACTAAACCTCATGTCCCGTATGAGCGGCATAGCAACCAAAACCCGCAGCCTATCAGAGAAACTCAAAGCGGCAAAAATCAGTACCAAAATAGCCGCAACACGCAAATCAGCACCTGGACTGCTCTACTTCGACAAAAAAGCAGTAGTCATCGGAGGTGGCGACCCCCATAGACTCCACCTAGACGACATGCTCCTAATCAAAGACAACCACATAGCAATCGTTGGTGACCTAGAAGAAGCAATCAAAAAAGCCAAAACCAATGCCTCATTTAGCAAAAAAATCGAGACTGAAGTTACGACTCTGCAAGATGCACTACGCGTAGCGAAAGCGGGCACTGACATAATCATGCTAGATAACTTTACCCCTCAACAAGCCAAAGAGACCTCTGAGAAACTACATCAGGCAGGGTTGGGAACGGTTTTGCTTGAAGTTAGCGGTGGTATAACACCTGAAAATCTCCTCGACTACGCCGCAGCAAAGGTTGATATAATCAGTATGGGATCCCTGACACACAGTGTTGCGGCACTCGATATTAGCCTAAAAGTTGTTAGGGATTAAATCTAACCTGTTATATACCAAGTCTCAACAATGGCACCCACTGCCAACAACACAACACATACAACAATGGCTACGGCAGTCCAGCGTAATTCATCCCAGCGGCCTTGCAGTATTCTGCGAAACAGCCAGATGCTCTGAGCTATTGCGATGGAGTAGGCAACGAACTCCAACCAAAAAACCGGACTTGCCATCAAATCAAGTACGCCTAGAAATGTGTTTTGGTTTTGAACGATACATATGGCATTAAGTCCTACCCCCGTGTTATACAGGATGAGTAAACCGCTTCCTGCACCAAGTAGTGGGATAAACATTACAAGGCAAAGCAGTAAGTTGTTTATGTAGATATCTTGAGGAAGGTTGTGGTCAACAATTGACTGGTTTAGATTCTGTTGGAGGTTATGGTGCAACGTTACAGCAGTGTCGTAATTGAGGGGAACAGAGCTACCGATAATCATAGCCATTATGGCGACAAGCAGAACCAACAGCACCGAGTATAGGCGCTTTCGTTTGCAAGAGGCATTTCGCCAAAAATCTAAACTAAGCCGCATGGTATAGTTGCTGCCCTACATTTAAAATGTGGAGTGGTTAGACTCCAGCTCCAAACGTGATGCCATATGTCTCCACTACAGCCCCGATGAGTAACAGTAGTGCGACAAGTCCAATGAATATCAAGAGGTACTTGACTTCTCTTTTAAGCATCACTTTGTCGTGAGCATGCAGGATTCTTCGAAACAGCCAAATGCTTTCAGTCATGCCAATTGTGTATGAGACATACTCAAGTAGAAACACAATGCCAATTGATAATAAAACCAAAATCGCCATGGTAGATGAAACGTCTGGCAGGGGTGTCGGTGAGAGGGTTGGGATGGGAGTAAGGCCGGGTGTGGGTGTTGCAGCTAAACTGGCCACTTGTGTTTCGAGAATGGCCCGAAATGCCATGCCAGTATTAAAGAGGATAAATAGACCGATTGCAGCTCCAACAAGTGGAATAAACATGAGCAAGCATAGGCGGAAGTTGTTTACGAAAATATCGGGTATTAGGGTACCTTCAGTGGTGCCCTGCGTGACCATTTGATCGACCTGGTCGGCAATTATCTTTGCATCTTCGGCACCGAGTGGAACGGCAAATCCAACCAAAGTTGCAACCACTGAAAGTATGAGCATAAAGACCAAAGAGTAGATTCTTTTCTGTTTATGCGATGCATTAAGCCAGAATTTTGGGCGGTTCATTTATCAATCATCCTCTAGTATGAGAGCGAAAACCTCTTCATAGGGTTTAGGCGCTTCACAAATTTAACCTTTGTTAATTCGGCACAAACGAGTTTGCCTATGAGGCATAATACTGTTGCAGATAAATTCCGAAAAGTGCAACACATAAACCTGGGAGTGAAAGGGCGCACTGGAAAAACCGTGAAAAACACAAGGGTTTTAGGGAAAAAGAAGAGGATGGCGGTTAGGTTGTTGTCGGTGTTGGCGGTTGATATGGGTCATATTGGTTTGTGTTTGGCGCTTGGTTTTTGATTTGGAAAAATGCGATTGCTAAAAGCAAGACCGATATCCAGAGTATGACATAGCCTATCAATAGGATAGTTAAGACTCCACCGATGAGCATCAATGTGCCTGTTGTTTCAAATAAGCCGATGTTTGATTTTTCTCTGAGCTGTTTTAGGGCTTGCCGGATAAAGATTGTTGCGATGATGGCAAATACGCACAGTACGCCAAGCACAAGGATAGAGTTAGTAAGTATAGCAAAGCTGCTTTCCATAAGTTGATTTGTGTCTATGACGCTCATGTCGGGTGTTGCGTTTGGCTGTGAACTCCAATTACCATCCCAGCTCGGAATCACCTGTTGCAGCATGGTGGCAAGAATGGGCAAGAGGAGAATGTACAAAAGGATCTCGCTATGGCTATGCCTATTATGCCAACAGCTGTGCCGATGAGTGAATTTTTAAAGATACCCGGTTCATTGAAGTGGCCGCTCAAACCGTATAAACCAATCAGCATCATGACTGCACCGGCAAGCATCAGTACTTGTGTGGCGTAGGGGATGGGCAGGAAAACAAGGAATACGCTGATAAATGCCAGTAGTGCGCCTATGCCGCCTATGTTTTTGCTTGTATTTGTATCTATAGTCATTGTTTTGCCTCTGAAAAACTATCAGACAACCGACTATTTAGTTGTTTGGCTATTAGTGAGTTGGGTAGAATAGGACATTTGGTGCCTTACCCTGTCAAAGCAGGTTTCCAAAGGTCTTTCTCAAGAACCACACGTACCGTGGCGTGGGAGGCCAGCGAGTTACTGTTACCAGTACTTTTCCAACCCCCTCACCCCAAACGGAACGTGGCTATATGTGAGTGAGCCTTTCAAGGGTAATCTGAACCCTTAAGGGTTTACAAAAGATCATTAGACCTTAGGCTTTATTGCTGTTTTAGTGGTAAATCGGAGGTTTTATTAGCGTACAAGCGTTTTATTTTGATTTTAGGATATTTACATGCTAAATTACGCCATATTATCCAAACATCCA
>Ga0123356_10000422_pt1 | contig 48197 bp, 46 predicted proteins | sample TergutEmb28metaG_2_FD_92546 | JGI IMG/M metagenome (GOLD analysis project Ga0123356, IMG submission 92546) | Embiratermes neotenicus P3 segment gut microbial communities from Petit-Saut dam, French Guiana - Emb289 P3 | ecosystem: Host-associated > Arthropoda: Insects > Digestive system > Gut ...
CTTGATTTCGCTACTTTGGCGCTTTTTTTCTGCTTTGATACGAATTTCAATTCGTATTTTAATCCGTTTTACTAAAGAGCCGAAGCGTCCTATGTAATACAGAATCACACCTATCACTGTAGCTACTGCTGCAGGTGATAGAACGAAGAAAAGCTCGGCGTAGAACATATCGTCTCCGCCTACTGCAGCTGCGTTGATGAAGATTTGCTCAATCGCAAAACTTGACTCAACGTACACTACTACAGTTGCAATGATTGATAAGACAACTGCCTGGATGATGTAAAAACGATCTTTTGGTACTATGTACTTGTTTTTACCTTTCCCTGCAAGTCTGACGCTATTGTATCCTGTGACGAACACAAGTATACCTAGCAATCCTATCAATACCGGCCAGAAATTGTTAGCAATTCCTGTCCAATCAATTTCATGATAATAATTCATATTATCTCCTCCTTTGTAATCTTGAATTTTTATCTTTGGCATATTCTTGCCACTCTGGAGACGAACTTCATCTACAGGGTGGCAAGAACCGCCTAAAAGGAGGAAACTTGCCCAAACTTCTAATGATCGTAGGGTACTTTTGATACCTTACATCTTCATTATAGCACAAGCGGAATAAAAAGTCAATACTAATTACGCATTTTGTGGCAAAAGTCAAGGGTATAACAGGGGTGGATTAGTAGGAAAAAAGCAGGCTAGAAATGGGGAGTGGGGGCGGTTTTTGAGGTAGGCTTACCGGGTCTTGAAATCGCGCTTGAGGAAGAAGATTAGACCGATGATTACTGGGATAATAATAAACAGTTTGAGGACGGTGGCGTGCCAGAGGTTGGTACCGTCACTGACAACATCCCAGAGGCTGAGGCTGTTGGTAACGTCCGTGAAAGAGGTGTACCAGTAGAATGGGGAGAATTTAGAGATGGTTTCGACGATTTTGGCCATGGCACTCATACTAGAGATGAAGTAGAAAACGATGGCATAGAAACCTACGACGATGGCGGCGACAGCTCCGTTGCCAACGGCGGCACCGACGCTAAAGACCAACGTGGCGAAAGCCAGGGAGAGCAGGAAAACGGATAGAGACGGTACGATGAGAGAGGTAAACGGCACTATATCGCCTAGAATGACAGTGCCGAGCCAGGCGCCGACAGTATAGAAGACGGTGACGATAAAGGTAGCAGCGACGATGGCGAGGAACTTTTGGAGATAGTAAGACCAGCGGCGGATGGGGCGGGCGAATTGAGTGAGAAGAGTGCCATTCTTTTCTTCGGAAGCGAGCAGAGTGCTGGCGAAAATGACGCCAAAAACGACCAAGATACTAGCCATTTGCCCATAGATCTCTTGGCCGACGTAGCCTGTGATGGTCTGCCAGATGGCGGCATCGCCGAACCAAACTTTGAGGGAGTCGGGGAGATCGACAAGCATGTTGGCGAATGCCTCTTTGAGAGGCGGGAAAAGTTGAATGACGAGGAGATTGGCAAGGCAAAGCGCCAAGCTCCAACTGATAATTGCCCAACGCTTTTCATAGAGAGTTTTGGTGAAGATAGTTCTAAACATGGAGACCTCCTTTCTTGCCCGCCTTGTCTTCGTCGGTGTAGTAGGACATGAATTCGTCGGAGAGGTCGGTTTGTTCGGTGACCTTGAAGGGGATCTTGGCTTTGATTAGGAGCTCGCCGGCTCTTTCGAAATCTTCGGATTTGACATGAATCAGCTTGTTGCGGGAACGGCGGCGGAGCTCGGCGCGGGTTTTTTCGGCGACGATCTTGCCGGCGCGGATGAAGATGAAGGTGTCGCACAGCTCGTCGACTTCGGAGAGGATGTGGGAGGAGATGAAAATAGTCGAGCCTTGTTTCTTGAGATCCATGATGATTTTGTTGAATTCGGCCTGGACGAGCGGGTCGAGACCGTTGGTAGGCTCGTCGAGGATGAGGAGCTTGGGTTTGGTCATAAGGGCGATGATAAGGGCGACTTTTTGGTGGTTGCCGGTGGAAAGAGTGCCGATTTTGGCGTTGAGGTCGAGAGACAACTTGCCGGCTAGCTCGTCGACATACTGTTTATCATAATTCTTGGCGAGATGGCCGTAGTACTCGATTTCTTGCCAAGCCCTCAAGGAGCGGTCGAGCGGGGCGCTGGCCGCGAGGTAGCCAACGTCGCGGCGGGTGGTGGGATCGTTAATGGTGATTTTCTTGCCGAGCAGCGAAGCGCTGCCGGCGGTGGCGCTGATAAAGCCTAGAAGGACGTTCATAGTGGTGGATTTGCCGGCGCCATTGGGGCCGAGAAAACCAGTGATACTTCCCTCCTCGACAGTGAAACTAATCTTATCGAGAGCTTTGACCGCGCCAAAATGCTTGCTAAGATTTTTGACGACAATAGTGTTCATACTTATGATTATAGCATTTATTGAGGCGCCAGAAAAAAGGCAAAAAATATCCCCCGCTGGGAGCGGGGGTATTTGTAATTTATCATTGATTTCTGTTAAGCAGTAGGGCTTTGAAGTGCTTTTAGACGAGCTTCAATGGCAGCTTTAGCTTCTATTTGGACAATCTCATCCTCAGTATTGCTTGTTACTTTGACACTGCTAGTTGCTTCTGCGAATCTAACATTCGCTTCTTCAGCTTTGCGGTCGATTTTGCCTTTGATGCTGTCTATACTACCTGCGTCACCGTATGAGTTCATGGCGTCTTTGATAGCCTTTGAAGCCTCATTCTTAGATGTCGTTGTAGTTGCTTTTCTTTCTAATTCCTTAAGGCCTTTAGCCATCTCAGCACGCTTGTCTTTCATAGTCTTAAGGGCCTTTTCCATCTCTTCGACTACAGTATTAGCTTCTGCTAAATCTACTTGATTCTCCTTAATCGTTTCATTATTCTTGATGATTTCAGCTTGTAGGGTCTCTGCTAAATGCACATTATCTGGGCTGCTACTTAGTATCAGCGTGATTTTTGCGTCTTTAGCTGAGTTAGCGTCTTTCAATTCATCGATTTTCTTTTCGATGATATTTCTGTCGGCTTTTGCCTTAATCTTAGCATCATCAAACTTGTCGATAGCTCCTTCTAATCTACGAATACTCATTGCATACGCCTCTGGCGTACTACATTTTTCGTTCACAACCTTGTGAAACTCTCCTGCTATTGCATCATACATTTTTCTAAAAATTCCCATATTATTTTTCCTCCCCTAAAATATATTTTTAAAATTTACGGCCTCCGCCGCCTCCGCCTCCGCCGGAAAAGCTTCTTCCGCCTCCTCCGCCGAAACCGCCACCAAAACTTCTTCCTCCACCGCCGCCAAATGATGACGGGCTTGATGATGGACGAGATGATGGTGTATAAGATGGTGCTCTGTAACCGCTATTATTGTTGATGATGACTGTCGAATGAGATTCTCGTTCTCTTCTACGACGTTCGTCATCACGACGTTGACGGTCACGTTCAGCTTCCGCTGAGTTAACATCGTCTTGAGCCTTTTTGTAGGCTTTTGTCGCGTAATCGTCGGCTTCTTTTGCCTTGTTCAACTTAGTCTGTGGGTTTTCAGCATTACGAGCAGAGCTCAGAGCTGATTTCGCAGAACTTAAGTAGTCTTTGGCGGTAGAGCCAACGTCACTACGATGGTTGTCGATATATCTTTCGACTTGGTCTATCAGGTCTGCGGCCGTCTTCAAAGTGGTTTGGGCCAATTGTTTTAGACGCGCAATGCGTTCATGGTCTTCTTGACAGTTTGCCAAGATACGGTCAGCATCGTGGTTGGCTTCAATTGCCTTGTCAATAACTAGATTATAGTCAGGCAATTCCTTTTTGAACTCATCCTGAGCTATTTTCAAGTCACTTTTCGCGTCAGCTAAAGCCTCATGATACTTAGGAAGATCCAGGTCTTCTGGATTGTCCTTCATGTATTTTTCGGCTTTGTCGATGTCGATCTGAGCCAGCTTGAACTCTTCTGGAGCGCGCGCTTTCAACTCATTAAGGTCATCCCTTAACTCGGTAACGGCTTCCAAGAGTTTTGTGGCTGCTGCTAATTTAGGATACACTTTGTCGAGCTGCTCTATGGCTGCACCGAGATTTTGTTCTTGGTATAGCTTCTCTGCTTGCTCAACGATGGCACTCGCTTCTACTACTAGTTGATCGGCGTCAGCACCATTATTGGCGATGACCGACCAGCTTGATTTGGCGAAGTGAGCATCCAGATCCTTGCAGACCTCTACGATTTGATTGACATGAGCGTCGACTGCTTGCCCCTGCTGTTTGACAGCTGGGAGCTCTTTCTTAAGACGCTGATCCTGCTCGATAATCGTGTCGCATGCAACGACAACTTCAGAGTATCTCGATTCGATGCCTTCCAATTCACGAAAAGTCTCAATTGACTTCTCGGGATTGTTTTTTAGCTCTTCAAGCTTTTTGACATCAAGTTCCTCGGAAATGTTCTTGGGCGGGGTAAACCCCAGACCTTTGACACTTTCGACTTTGCTGCCGGCTGTCGCCTGAGCGGTCTCGCACGCAGTAATCTTGTTACTGATGGAGTTGATGTCTTTTTGAATAGCTTTCTCAATCTCATCGATTTTGTCTGCGGCAGTTTTTGCTTTTCTAGCTAACACTAGAACCGCGTCATGCGCATTCGCAATTTGCTCGTAGACAATCTTTGACAAGGTCGTGTCGTGCGGTGATCCGGCTTCGGCATGTGCATTAATAGCTTGCTTGTAGTATGTTTGAAAATCCTTCAGGCAAGTTTTGAGCTCTTGCTCGCGAACCGGGTCTTGTTTTGATAATGTGGTGACCTTGGATTTGAGGACTTCCTCGAAACCAGTTTCATCCATTAAATCAAACTCACGTTTTGATGCGTTGCTAGTATTGACTGCTTTTTGTCTGGCAGCTTCTCGCTCGTCTTCGGCTTTCTTGCGGGCTTGTTGCTCGCGGGCACGGGTGCGACGTTGCTCTTCGCGTTGTTTTACAAAATAGTAAATCGCTGCGATAACAACACCTGCTATGGTCAAAATGAGAATAGCGGTGCCCAAAGCTTTGGCCACTGGACCGAATTCGATCGGTTCTCGCGGCGTCGGGTTCTTGGCGTTGCTGATAATATTACCAGCTTCATTGATGCCTTTGATAAACGCGTTTGCGTAATCTCCAGATACCAGATCTCCCCACATGACATCATCAATGATGCCCATATACTTGGAATCAAGTGTTTTCTTGAAGGTGTCTCCGTAGTAAATACCTACGTCACCGTCTCCATCTATAAGTTTGGAGTCGATAATAAAGACTAGCAGGGTTGATTTCCTGCCTCCTCCATTCGGCGCTTGCCAGCTAGGAGTTTCTCTTTCGAGCATACCCATGAACTGGTCTCTGTTTTTGCCATTGAAGTTATTTACCAGCACTACGTGCACTTCCGCTCCCGTTTGTTCGGAAACGTTTTTTGCAGCCGCTTCGATGTTTGCTCGTTGACTGGATGTCAATAAGCCGGTTTCGTCATAGACGACATCGTTTAGGCTGTCTGCATTCACAATTGTGGCTACAGAACAAATGAGTAACACTAAGATGATGAATACGAATGTTTTCTTCACATTCATTCCCCCTTTCAATGATAAATTGTTAAGATACTAATACCACCATAAGATACGCCACGAGTTGCGGCGTAATCACAAATTGGATATCGTTTGGTATTATATCAAACTTTTTGTGAATTGTCAATAGCTAATACTTGCGGCATGTTGATTATGTTATATATTGACTTTTGAGACGTTTTGTGGTATCATGTCAACAGAGGCTCAAGGCGAGTCTGGTATTTTGGACTTTCTATTTCCGATTCTAGGTGTCGCTCGCATGCGGGGGCTCGAGCGACGCTTAGAACAAGTTTCGCAGGCGTTACTTTAACTAAAGAGCTCTGTGAAAGGGCAGAAGGAGGTAAAATATGTCAAATCTTAAAACTATTCCGGATTGGTATCATCATGGGTTTTCAGAAGGGGGCAGCGGTACTGTCAAATTGGCAATTTGGCCGGGGGAGGCGGCGTGGCCAGAAAATGACTGCAAGGTGTGTTTTCACCCATATAATTCACTAGTGGAAATGAAACCAAAAGCAGAAAGCGGCAAAGTTATGCTCTTTCCTTTTGCGTTGGAGGTAAGACGCGGGCATAGCGGTGATATTCGCGATGTAGGCATTATAGTGGGGCTGACTAGTGATGATGTGCTCGATACGCATATCTATTGCGAAGGCGGCCGAGCTAAATGCAACTTAACTCTAGCTTGTGAGAGAAAAGACGTTGAAGTCTTGTCTATCATGGGATTTATCGAGTGTGATGCATTAGAAGAAGGGCCGGGAAAAGTATTGGTGGATATCAATACGAACCATCTTGATGGCTGCACGATTAAGCCGTATGTATTCGAAATATGCTTGGAAAAGCATGGAGACGACCTAATACTGACACCATATATCGGAAGTGACAAGAATTACCAAAAAATGCGGAAAAAGTCTTAGCGACTAGCTGCGCAACAACTGCGAAATAGAAGTACGGAAGGTCCCTCAGAAGAGGGATCTTTTTTATGGTATAATTAGCGCAAGTATAATGAAAAACAAGAAAAAAGAGAATAATAATAAGAAATTACTCTTATTGTTGTTCATCGTGGGTGTGTTTGCAACGGCTGGTTTTTTGATTTATATCATGTTGCGAGACTTATGGCCGATAGTACAAAACTTGGTCCTAAATGTGAACGATAAGCAGGAGTCGGTGGACTATATACATACTTACGGGTGGAAAGGTGTGCCGATTTTGATTGGTCTGGAGGCTCTATTCGCGCTGATAAGCGTGATCCCAGCAGCGCCGGTGCATGTCTTGGCGGGATTGTGTTATGGGGTAGTATGGGGCACTATTATCGCGGTTGTGGGAGGATTTATTGGGAATAGCATTACTTTTTTCTTGTTCAAACAGTTCCATGTGCTCTTTGATGCATTGGTTAAGCCGAAAGATAAGAATTTCTTGGGCAGGGAGACGGTTGCGAACATGAAACATCCGGAAATACTGATTTGGCTGGCTTACACTATACCTGGTTTCCCGAATCTGATTGTTCCCTATCTGTTCTCGAGAACGATGCCGTATTGGCGGTATATTCTGACAGTGACTGCTGTGGGAGTGCCAGGGATTGTAATGTTGACGGCGACGGGCGACGTACTAGCTCAAGGTAATTGGATGTTTATGGGCGGATTGGTAGGGGTAATGGTTGTAATAGGTTTCGTGGTTTATCTCAACCGCGAACGATTGATGAAGTTGATTGGCAAATAGACTACATTACAAATAGCAAAATGCAGAGGAAGTGGAGCAAACTGCCGGCGAGAATGAAGAGGTGCCAGACGCAGTGGATGTATCTGTGTTTTTTGCCGAAGCCGTAAAAAACGGCGCCGATGGTGTAGGCGAGGCCGCCGAGGATGAGTAGGACGATGCCGGCTGTGGGAAGAAATTTGGGTAAGATGTCAGCGCGAAAAACTATCATCCAGCCCATGACGAGATAGCAGGCCATCGAGAATTTGCTGTAACGTTTGATGTCGATGGAATTGAGGAGGATGCCGAAGGCGGCGGCGGCCCAGATGATGCCAAAAATCCACCAGCCTAGGGCGGGGTCGACGCTGTGAACACCGACTAGGGCGAACGGAGTGTAGGTGCCGGCGATGAGGATGAAAATCGAGCAGTGGTCGATAATCTGGAAGACTTTTTTGGCGGTTTGCTTGCGCGGGCTGAGGCCGTGATAGATACTGGACATGGTATAGAGGAGAATGAGAGTGGCGCCGAAGATGGCGCCGCTGACGACACCATAGACGTTGCCGTGAACGGCGGCGAAAACCACGCAGAGGACGAGTGCGGTGATGCCAAGCGCTCCGCCGACAATATGGGTGACCATATTGAAGATTTCTTCGCCCTTAGTGTAGTTGGGAAGTTTGCGGTCAGCTAGTTTCGTGCGTTTAGGAGTCTTTGTCATCTTATAATTGTATCATCTTGAGAGGGATGCGGACCGTTTTTGATATAATATTGGCGAAAGAGGAGGAAGATGGAACTGCAAAAAATGCAGAAAAAAGTGTACCAAAATAAGCTCGATAAGGGTTTCAATGTGACGAATGTCGAGATGGAGTTCTGTTATTTGTATGGAGAGGTGGCGGAGGCCTATGAGGCGTACCGCAAGAAAAAGGACGACCTGGGTGAGGAATTGGCAGATGTGGCGATATATTTGATGGGGATGGCGGAGATTCTGGGGTATGATTTGCACGATGAGATTGTGAATAAGATGGAGAAGAATAAGGCGCGCGAGTATAAGATTGTGGGTGGAGTGAGAGTAAGGCAATAAAACCGGGATTTAGCCTTAGATATTATCCCGGATTATTTGGACATATTTGTCATCCGCCACATCATGTTCAACTCCTTCAATCACAAACGATTCTGAATTGGCGACCATTTTGCCAGCTTCTAAGAATCTATGATTGAAACCTGGCCACTTTTCCAGCTCTTTTGAACCGGCAAATACTTTAGTCTTGCACATTATTTCTTTGGACATCTTACTAAAATATAGCTTATCAAAGGCTAAAACCCTCCGATGGCCGATAGCACTTAACCAAGATTTTTTCATATGTTTACTATGGATATCTTCATAAAAATAAGGAGACAAAGAGAACAACCACAACTCGCTTGGGTTAGTATCGACTGCCAAACAAAAAGCAATCATGGCCCCAAAAGAAAAACCAGCCAAAACTACTTCTTGACTGTTATATTTTGAATATTCTTTTTTAGCCGTGGCTAGCCAATCCTCCATCGTCGTCCGAACCCAATTTATGTCAACAAATATAACTTTGTAGCCCCCCAACTCAATAGCCTTTATTGTCTTCGAGTAATCCCTTGTTTCTTCATTCTCTTGGAAACCTGGAAAGAATAAAACTGTTTGCACTGTATACTCTCTATTTCTAGTTAAAATAAAATGGTCGGGGTTACTGGACTTGAACCAGCGGCCTCTGCGTCCCAAACGCAGCGCGCTACCAACTGCGCCAAACCCCGGTGCTGCTTATTATACCATCTGTATCGAGAATAGGCCAGCGTTTCTACTTCTCAAGCGGCGGTTTGCGGTAGAAGAGAATCTCAATATAGGCGAAGATTACGCCGACTAAAACGACGATGCCTTTGGCCTTTTCGACAAAGTCGGCGATGTCGCGGGCGATGACGTCGAAAGCGAAATAAGTCGCGAGAGAATCGGAAAGCAACGAGGTGAGCAAAATGGCGAGGACGCCGGCGTTGATGAGGCGGAAAAGTCCGGCAATATTGCCGCGGCTGGAACGGAAGTAGAGTATGAGCGGGAATATAAGAATGAAAGCTATGTATAGACATTGGTTGACTAAGTTCGCGGGGGCGGCAGGAAAGATACTGACGATAAAGTCAGTGAACATTTGATGAAAAAGCGAATAAACGGAGAGGCCGGCGATAATTGCGAGGAAAGTCGGACCAGCATTTTTGCGCACGAAGAAAAACAGTGCGAACAAGATAACTAGGACAGAGCCGACTATCATAAGCGTATTATATCATAAGATATAATACTCGCACTCGGTCAAAAGACTGCAAGCAGTCTATGTGACCCTCATTGCTCATATTATACCATATTCCTCGCGATGTTCGGACAAACAAAAACCTAGTCCGAAGACTAGGCTTGCAACAAATTATTCTTCAACTGCTTCCAAGATCTCATCGAGCATTTCCGGGAAGACTTTGATGCTATCACCAAAATGTCCGTGTGTTCTGTCAAGAATGATTCTCTTGGTGTCTGGCAGGCGACGCATAATTTCTTTCACGGCGGCTGAGATAATAAATACATCAGCGGTCGTGCAGAAAAGCGTGATGCCTTCTGTGCATCGATTGATCAGGTCTCGGTCTATCACATAGTCCCAGAATTCATCATCACAGAGGTCGCGAACCATAGGTACTGTTTCGCCGCGCCAAGGCGCTACGAAAATCAGCTTTTTCACGGTAATCCTATGCTTCGATAAATAATGAAGCAGGAAACCGGCGCCGCAACTATGGCCGACGAGAATCGTGTTTTCGTCCGGCTTGTAGCGGTCTAGCTCCTTTTCCCATGCTCGGTAGTTGGGAAAATACATATTGGGCATGTCAGGCACGATGGGATGAATATTGTGAAAAAGCAATTGCGACGACAACCAGCGAATCCATGCCTTGTTGCTAGGCGTTTCATCTTGTGGTTTACGGGCGTCAAACCAAGCTGGAATACCGTGAATAAAAATCATACGGTATTTCGGCTGGCCCGGATCGGGCGCGAAATGGTTCTTGACGACGTTGCCGTACGCCTTTCATAAGTGACATAAAGTCAGGCAGTTGATTGGAAAGATCGTTGTTGCTCATATTTTCCACCTCCTAAATAGGCAGGACGCCAAATACTTGGCTGTCTCTACAACCTTCCATACATTTTACCATACTTTGTGGTAAAAGTCAATACTGGATGCGGTGGGCGGCTATTTGGTGATGACTTCGTCGATGATGCCGTACTTGAGGGCTTCTTCGGCTGACATCCAATTGTCGCGATCCATGTCTTTTTCGATCTGTTTCTCTGGCTTGCCGGTGGAAGCAGACATCATTTCGATGAGACGGCGTTTGAGTAGAATGGTTTCGCGGAGGGTAATCTCTTGGTCGGTAACTTTCGCCTCTCCTGCACCGTAACTGGGCTGGTGAATCATAATGCGAGAGTTGGGCAGGGCAAAGCGCTTGCCTTTGGCGCCAGAGGCAAGAATCATTGCACCCATCGATGCCTGGAGGCCAATGCCGATAGTCTGGACGTCCGGTTCGATGTAATTCATGGTATCGATGATGGCTAGACCATCGTAGACGACGCCGCCTGGGCAGTTGACGTAGAGTTTGATGTCGCGCTTGGAGTCGGTGTGAGCGAGATGGAGAAGCTGGGCGATTACGATATTGGCAGTGTGGGGATTGATATCTTCGCCGAGGAAGATGACACGTTCGTTCAAGAGGCGGGAATAAATGTCATAGGCGCGCTCGCCGCGACCGGTTTCTTCGATGACAGTTGGGACTAAGTAATCTTGAGGCTTGTTCATAGTATGATTGTAGCTCACACTGGCACTCAAGTCAATAGAGTGCTAGATAATGAGTTTGTATGGAAAATATACGCGCTGTGATATAATCTGTCCACTATGTCAGAGCAAAAATATCTAATTGAAATCGGGGGGATTATAGCAAGAGAGCGAACTGAGAAAGGGATGACACAGTCTGAATTGGCCGAAAAAATCGGCACAAGCCAGCCAGCCATCAACCGGATTGAGAAGGGGAGGCAAAATATATCTCTTGATATGGTGGAGAAGATTAGCCAGGTGCTGAAAACTCAAATCCTGACGGTTAATGACACTAATTCCTTATCGTTTCGCGTGCATGGCGGACGCAGACTCTCGGGCGAAGTGACGCTCAAGACAAGCAAGAACGCGGCGGTGGCGCTATTGATGGCTTCCTTGCTCAATCGCGGCCGGACGGTGTTGAGCCGAGTGAGCAAGATTGAGGAAGTTTATCGGATTACGGAAGTGCTGACAAGCATAGGCGTGAAGATTCGTTGGATTAATAATAAGCAAGACCTCGAACTAATACCGCCCAAAGAGTTCAATCTCGAGGCGCTGGACGAGAAAGCGGCAACCAAGACGCGTTCGATTATTATGCTGCTGGCGCCGATGTTGCATCGGTATAATCAGTTTAGCCTGCCCTATGCTGGCGGATGTTCGCTGGGCGAGCGATCGATTGAACCGCATGTGTTGGCTTTGCAGCCGTTCGGCTTGCGAGTCGATGCGAGGAGGACACCTGGACGCTATGAGGTAACAGTGGACGAACTGGAGCAGAAAGAGCGCAGGATTATTTTGATTGAGCGCGGAGACACGGTGACCGAGAATGCTCTGATGGCGGCGGCGCTGACTCCTAGTGTGACGGTGATTCGCAACGCTAGTCCGAACTACATGGTGCAAGACTTGTGCTTCTTCCTACAGGACCTGGGCGTGGAAATTCAGGGGATTGGGACAACGACTTTGACGATTAAGGGCAAGCGCGAAATCAACAAAGACATCAAGTATACGCCGGCGGAAGATCCGCTCGAGGCGATGTTCTTCTTGACAGCGGCCCTGGCGACGGATTCGGAAATTACGATTCGACGGGTGCCGATTGAGTTTATGGAGATTGAGCTAGAGACGCTTCATATAATGAAGGCGGATATTGATGTTTCTGAAGAGTACGCTTCGTATAACGGGCGGACGCGGTTGGTGGACCTGGTGGTAAAGCCGTCGAAGCTGGTGGCACCGCCGGACAAGATTCACCCGATGCCCTTCCCTGGCATTAATATAGATAACTTGCCGTTTTTCTCGTTGATAGCAGCGTGCGCTGAAGGGCGGACGTTGATTCACGACTGGGTGTATGAGAATCGTGCAATTTATATTACGTATTTGTCTTATCTAGGTGCGAAAGTTGAACTGCTAGACGCGCATCGTGTGTATGTGGAGGGTCCGACGAGGTGGAAGCCGACTGATATGACTACTCCTCCAGCCCTGAGGCCGGCGGCGGTCTTGCTGTTGGCGATGTTGGCGGCACCTGGGCAGAGTTTCTTGCGCAATATTTATACGATCAACCGCGGATATGAAGATTTGGCGAGCCGTTTGAATAAACTTGGCGCGGATATTGAACCACTGACTAGTATCTAGGTTTGGCGGGGTATAATAGATACATGCAAGATAGGATTTTCGCTGGGTTGAATGAAATGCAGCGCGAGGCGGTAGAGACGCTGAGCGGGCCGTTGTTGATTTTGGCGGGTGCTGGGTCGGGCAAGACGAAAACGTTGACACACCGAATCGCGAATCTTTTGACGCACGGGGTACGGCCGGGCGAGATTCTGGCGGTGACTTTTACTAATAAGGCAGCGCGGGAGATGCGCGAACGGTTGATTGCGTTGATGGGGATGGATGATGCGCGCGGATTTATGCCATATATGGGGACTTTCCATGGGGTGTGCATGCGAATGTTGCGGATTGATGGAGACAGCATTAATATCAATCGGGATTTTGTGATTTATGATGAGGATGACCGAACAGCGTTGATAAAGCGGGTGATGAAAGAGATGGACTTGGATGTGTCTAAGGGGCAGTTGAAGCCAAAAGCGGTGGGTGGGATGATTTCACGTCACAAGAATGACGGGCTGGACCCGGCGGATGTGATGTCGGTGGCACTATATCCGCAGCAGAAGCAGGTGGCGCAGATTTATGAACGATACGAGAGAGCGAAACGCGAGGCGGTAGCGTTGGATTTTGATGATTTACTAATTGAGTGCGTGCGGATGTTGCGTGAACGTGAAGATGTGAGAGAAAAGTGGCGGACGAGATTTCATCATATTTTGATCGATGAATATCAAGATACCAATGCGATACAATACCAGTTCGTGCGGTTATTGGTGGGGGCGGAGCGGAATATTTGTGTGGTGGGCGATGATTGGCAGTCAATTTATTCGTGGCGGGGAGCGGACTTCACGAATATATTGAATTTCGAACGTGATTTCCCAGGTGCAAAAGTCATCAAGTTGGAACAAAATTACCGGTCGACGGGCAATATTTTGAAGGCAGCGCAAAAAGTTATCGAGAAAAATGAGAAACGTACGGACAAGACCCTGTATACGCGAGCGAGCGATGGTAAACCAGTGGGGATTCAGGAATTGATGACGGAGGAAATGGAAGCGAGTTATGTCGCGACGAGCATTATGGCGGCGAGGCGGAAGAACTCTGACTACGTGGTGTTGTATCGGACGAACGCTCAGAGCTATGCTTTCGAGCGGATGTTTATGAAGCTGCATATTCCTTATAAATTGGTGGGCGGAGTGCGTTTCTACGACAGGATGGAAATTAAAGATGTCATGGCGTATCTGAAGTTTATCGTGAATCCGTATGATTCGGTGAGTTTGGCGCGGATTATCAATGTGCCGGCACGCGGGATTGGCAAAGTGAGCGAGGACAAAATCTTGGCGGGAAGGGCGGAGGACTTGAGCGGCAAAGCGAAAGCCGAATATGAGAAGTTTGTGAAGTTGGTTAATTTGTGGCGAGAAAAACTCGCGCTAGGAGCGCGGCCGGGTGAGATAGTGAAAGATGTAATTGAACGAACTGGCTACAAGAAGCATATTTCGGACGGCGATAAATTGAAAACTGAGGAGCGGCTGGAGAACTTGTCGGTGTTGGTAGGCGAGGCGGATGCATACGAAGACATTATCGAATTTGTGAATGACGCGGCGCTGATGTCGAGTGCGGATGAAAGCAACCACGATGACGCGGTGACCTTGATGACGTTGCATGCGTCTAAGGGATTGGAGTTTCCGGTGGTATTCTTGGTAGGGTTGGAAGAGGGGCTGTTGCCGCACGTGCGCAGTGGCGAGGGCGGGGATGACGACATAGAGGAAGAGCGCCGTTTGGTTTATGTGGGGATGACGCGGGCGATGGAAGAGTTGAATCTGACTTATGCGCGCAGCCGGATGGTGTTTGGAGCGCGGGGGTACAATATGCCGTCGAGGTTCTTGGCCGATTTGGGCGTGAATCCGTTTGGTATGTTTCGCGGGGACGGTGCAAGCAAAGAAGACGAGGAAGATGAGTTCAATGACTTTATTATTGATGAGGAGTATAGATGAATAATGAAACGATAAATACAATATTATTATGTGCGATTTTGGGGATGACGGGGATATCGACGTTTAAGACGTTGCGATCGGGTAGAGACAGGCAGCGTGCGAACAAAATCTATATAGACACTTCGACATTGATGGACGGCCGGATTTTGGCGGTGGCGCAGACGGGTTTTATCACGGATGATGTGATTATTTTGAGTTCGGTGCTGCGCGAAATGCAGCTTCTAGCGGATAGTTCCGACAATAATAAACGAGCGCGAGCGCGAGCTGGACTGACAGTCGCGAATGAGCTCGAGCGGACAGTAAATGTGAACGCTTATGTGATGAGTGATGATAAACCGGGCGAACAAGTGGATGACCGACTGCTGGAACTCGCGAAGCAAAATCGCGCGTCGTTGATGACGAATGACTTCAACTTGAACAAACGCGCGACAGCAGAGGGTGTGCGGGTGATGAATATCAATGAGATGGCGCTGGCGTTGCGCAACGAGTTCCTGCCAGGCGAACGATTGAAAATTATGATTACAGACAAAGGTAGCAATCGCAAACAGGGGATTGGTTATTTGCCGGATGGAACGATGGCCGTGGTTGAAGGGGCGAGAGACCAGGTAGGCAAAGAAGCTGAAATTGAATTAGTGCGTTTTAATCAGACGCCGGCTGGCAAAATGATATTTGCCAGGACAGTGGATGAAGGACCGAAACGCGAGAGGTCTACGGAGTACCGGAAGGAGTCGGCACGGTCTCTGAAGCGCGATAACCGACATCGTCGATCACGGTAATTACGATACTATTGACGCCGTCGGGGAGTTCGACGATGTATTGGGAGCCAACAATGTTGTAGGACAATGGGTTTGTGCCGTCGGTAACGGAGATAGATGAGACTGGATATGTCCCGTCATTAACTCTGAATCTGACCTCTCGACTGCCGGAAACGTAATTAATATTGACAATGCTGGGGCGGATGTCATCGCATTTGTGGACGCTGTCTTCTTCATCTTTGTCATAGCCGTTGGTGGTCCAAATTTCTTTTTTGCTGATGGGGTCGATGGATTTGTAGATTTCGACTTCGATGCGGGTTTCTGGAGGAGTACAATTGGTGGCCTTTTTCTTAGTGAAAGTATCGAAGGTCATCTTGACTTTCTCGGTGCCGGACGTCTTGGTGTTGTACCAGCTAGGCCAGATATCCTTGCGGCCGTTGACGGTCAATTCTTGCATGCCGGACGGGCGTGAAGGCTTCATACCAGAGGTCCATTTGCCGTCAGGGCCGTAGACCTCGGAGTGGATGCGCTTCATATAAACATCCATGGTGGTACGAGGGACGAAAGAAGTCATGTTGGAGTTATTGTCTCGCCATGGCGTGCCGTCGTGGTTCCCTGACCAGACAGTTGTGGCAACCGATGCGGAGTACATAGCAGTCCAGTTGTCTTTGGCGTAACCGTTGCCAGCGTCGGTGGTACCGGTTTTGACAGCAGTCCAAACGCCAGGAATGATAACACCCGTATGATCGTAGCGGCTGCCGAAGCCGAGCTTGCGGGCTTCTGGATCAGACAAAATATCTGAAATCATGTAAGCGACTTGCTCATCGATAGCGCGTTCGCCCGGTCCATCAATCCAGCGGTCAATAATATCACCGGTGGAGTTTTTGATTTCGAGCCAGTAAGTGAGCGGTTTGTAGACGCCCCCGCGGCCAAAAGTGGCATACGTGTTGGCGTGTTCAATAGGAAGAACAGTACAACCCTGGCCGATAGAGATAGCTAAGCTGCGATATTCGCCGTTGCTGCACCAGTTGAGGTTGCCCATTTTTTGGTTGGTTTCAACAGCGAGGTCGGCGCCGGTAATATAGAAAGCTTTGACGGCTGGGATGTTGAGCGAGCTGGCAAGCGAAGTGCGAATAGTGACGTTGCCGTTGAAACGGCCTGAGTAGTTGTTGAGGCTGCATTTGCCGGAAGTGTTGCCGGCACAGTAGAGGTAGTTGATGTTTTCGTCGCGCAGAATTGAGCCCGGGCCGAAGTTCTGGCCTTCGCGCTGCATGAAGAGCGGGGCGTAGTCAAGAACGGGCTTAATAGTGGAGCCTGGTTCGAGAGGAGAGGTCGAGGCGTTGGTTTGGCCGTAACCGGGCTGATCCCAGTTGATTGAGCCAACCATGGCGATGACTTGACCGGTCTCGACATCGACAGAAGAAAGGGAAATGTTGTCCATCGGGAATCTGTTTTTGTTGATAACACCGGCGCCAGCTGCAACTGCATCAAGGGCGATGAGTTGAGCACGATAATCAAGAGTGGTAGTAATCGTAAAACCACCGGCACGCATGGTGCGCACACCATATTGCTCTTCGAGCAGCTTCTTCACCTCGAGGACGAAGTGCGGAGCTTTGATGTCACGGTATTGGCTGGTCTCTGGAAGAATGCGATCAAGAATGGGGTCTTCTTTGGCAGTTTTTACTTCTGCGGCAGTAACATAACCGAGCTCGGCCATAGCGTCGAGGATATAGTGCTGGCGGCCAATTAGTCTCTCGTGGCCCGCATCATTATACGGGTTGAAAACATAGGGGTTTTGAGGAATGGCAGCTAGGAAAGCAGCTTCGGAAAGAGTGAGGTCTTTGGCAGCTTTGCCGAAGTAAGTACGAGCGCCAGATTCTACGCCGTTGCGGCGGCCGCCGTAAGGAGACTCGTTGAGATACATGGTGATGATTTGTTCTTTGTCATACATGCGCTCAATCTCTATGGCGAGAATGGTTTCTTTGATCTTGCGCGGGATGCCCGACATAGTCCGATCAGCAGATTCGTCGCTGAAGTAGACTTGTTTAATGAGTTGCTGAGTGAGAGTAGACCCACCTTGGACCTGTTTGCCAGTGAGGGTATTGATAGCAGCACGTGTGAGACCCTTGAAGTCGACACCGATGTGGCTATAAAAACTGCGGTCTTCGGCAGCGACAGTGGCTTGGCGCATGTACATGCTGATTTCGTCACCATCGACGACGAGACGATAGTCGCCGTCGCCTTTATCTTCCCAGAGGACGATGCCGTTGCGGTCGAGATAGGTGTTGACGGTGCCGTTGACGCGGTTGGCGAGTTCTTCGGGACGAATGGCTGCGAGATCTTTCTTGAAATAGAGGAAAAGGCCACCGACAGCGATGGCGCAAAGGAGTACGAACACTCCGATTATCTTGAGTATCATCATGAGACCGCGACGAGAGAACCAGTATTTGAATACACGCTTGGGGTGGAGGTGGGCAAAAAAGCGCTTCACTGGGTTCTTGGGCAGGGTTGCTAGGTCTTCGGCATGCTTGCGCTCGCGCTCTTCCTTCTTGGTGCGGCGGCGATATGACATATTTGAGTAAGTTTTCTTGGGACGAGCAGACTGACCATTACGCTGAATAGAGCGTTGTGGCCTTGAACTAACAGATGCGGATGATTTCTTCGCAGTTGATTTATTGTTCATAAGTACTATTATACCATACTTATCAAGTTTTTGTTAGAATATATGCTTATTTTTAGGGGTGATAAAAGGCGAAACTGAAGAAATTATGTAAAAACGGGCGCTTAAGCTTAGTTTGCGCGCCTATGTGGGCTAAGATGGAGTCATGCAAGAGGTAATATCATCACTAATCCTAATAATAGCCGCCATCAACCCGGGTTACACCGTGGATGGCGTACAAAATATCAATGATTTCGTAGAAATACGGAATGTGTCCGGACACGAGTTGTCATTAACAGGGGTGTCGCTGAGGTACAATGACAAAATAATCTATCAATTTGACGGGTTTGGCGCAGACGAAGGGAGTATTTTGTTGAAATACTCTGCTTCTCCAAATAATATTGAGGCGGATGCGCAATATACGTCGAATTTGGCAATGGACAAGGGGTTGATTGAGTTGTGGGTGGGAGACGAAGTGGTCGATTCGATTTGTTGGGGCAGCGAGGGGTGCATGAGCAAGTTTACGCTTGCGGCAACCCAGACCCGCAGTTTGGTCAGATGCATTGAGGATGACTGCGAAACGGAGTGGTCATATATACTGGGCTATGAGCCGGAATATGGGGCGCTTAGGGTGGCGGTAAATGAGAACACTACAGATGACGAACCGTCTGCTGATTCTATACCCACCGCGGAGCGGAGCGTCACGTGCGGCATGTTGAGATTTTCGGAAATACTTACGTATTACGTCGATAGTCCAGATGAGCAATTTATCGAGTTGTACAACACGTCAGATGAGACAGCCGACCTAGATGGGTGTTTCTTAAGGTATAAGAATAAGACCTATGCTATGAGCGGATTGGTTGCACCGAAAGGGTATTATTTATGGAAGAATTTGCCGGTAACTTTGACGAAAAACCCTAGTACAGAGAATCTATTAGAGATTGTAGATAAAACCGGTAAGGTCTGGACACAGATGGCTTATCCATCTGGGCAGAAAAAAGGCTTGGCGTATGCGTTAGTGCTGCCTGTTGGGGAGGATGAATATATCTGGTTATCAACGTATCGTTCAACCCCTGGGGCTGCGAACATCTACCAGGAGTTCCGAGATTGTCCGAGCGGAAAAGTAATAAATACACAAACAGGTAATTGCGTCAATATTCCGGTCGTAGCAAGCGTGATTCCATGCCCAGAGGGAAAGTATCGAAATCCAGAGACTGGACGCTGTAAGAATATAGAGGTGGCGAAATCGACCGAATGCCCTACGGGACAAGAGAGAAACCCTGAAACCGGCCGCTGTCGGACCATAAAAGACAATCAGGGAGCTGGTTTTACACCAGTGCAAGGGGCATTTAGTAACAAAACGGCCTTCGTGGGCATGGGTGCGCTGATTGCAACGATTACACTGTGTGCGGGATACGCTGTCTTTCAATATCGCAAGGAAATAGCGAAGATATTCAAGCGCTTTTGGGGTTGGACAGCGCAAAAGATTGGGAGGAGACCAGCATATGAGGTAAAATGAGACCATGAAGATATTGGGTATTGATCCGGGAACAGGGATTTGCGGATATGGTGTGATTGAGGTAAATGCCAAAAATCAGACACGAATGGTCGCTGGCGGAGTGATATCGACGCCGCCGCACACACCATTAGAAGATAGGCTACTCGATATCTATGATTCCTTACATGAAATTATTAGTGAAACGAAGCCGGACTGCGTGTCGGTAGAGAAGTTGTTCTTTGTAAAAAATATCACAACAGGGATAAGTGTAGCTCATGCACGCGGAGTTGTGATGCTGGTGGCAAAACAAGAGGAGCTGCCAATCTATGAATATACGCCGTTACAAATCAAGCAGACAATGACCGGTTATGGCAGAGCGGAAAAGAAGCAAGTGCAAGAGATGGTCAAGTTGCATTTGGGACTCGAAAGCACACCGAAACCAGATGACGCGGCGGATGCTCTGGCGGCGGCTATCACGCATAATTTGATGAGTAGGGTACAATAGAGGTATGATAGCTCATCTAAAGGGTAAGATTACAGAAAAAAGCGGCTCGACTGTTGTGATAGACGTAAATGGTGTAGGGTATGAGGTGGTATTGTCGAGCGTGGATGCTGAATACTATACAAACGACGAAGAAGTGAAGGTTTACACCTACCATCATGTGCGTGAACAGAGCGATGAATTGTATGGTTTCTCGAGTTTGGAGGGGAAAAAGTTGTTTGAACTACTGATTACCGTGCAGGGCGTGGGGCCAAAAGCAGCAATGTCGATATTGTCGCTAGGGGCGCCGGTAGAGGTCAGAGAAGCGATAGCGGGCAGTGATTCGAAGTTTTTATCTAAGGCAAGCGGAGTTGGCAAGAGGTCAGCCGATAGGGTGATTGTGGATTTGGTAGACAAGGTGGGATTTGTGGCGAGTACAGATGTGAGCGCACTGACAAGCAAACCCAGGTCAGATGAGGCATTGGAAGCATTGATGGCGTTGGGCCTGCCTCTCAGAGATGCGACAGAGGCGCTAGAGCAGGTCGATTCTTCCCTATCCGTAGAAGAACGGGTGCGCCAGGCATTGAAGCAGCGCTGAGGATTAGGGGGGTCGAGGGAGCTGGTTTCTAGTAATAGTCTGCTTGGGTAATAGAGTCGTTGAGGATGGCGATTACTCTGTTATAGACTGCTTCTCGGTCTCCGGCTGCGTCTACGTTGTGTAGCAGGCCTAATGAGCGATAGTAGTCTAATACCGGCATAGTTTTTTCGCGGAACTCAGCGATGCGCGAGGTGACCAGAGAGTAATTGGAATCGTCATAACGAGACCCCCTATCGCCACTGGCAATTGCGGTTTGATAACGGCGGCGAATCTCATCTTCGGTCATATCCAGTAAGATGACGGCGCGAATAGGGTGGCCAGCTTCTTCCAGGGCCTTGATAGTAGGACGTTCTTCTCCATGCCAGCGGCCAACGCCACCGAGTATGAGCGGGATGCGAGCTAGTTCGATGCGAGCGAGATACGGGAGAACAATGTCCAAATACTTCTGTTGCGGCGCCCACTTACCGTCTGACATATCCTGTACTGTCGTACCAGTAGACTGTGCAGAGCGCAAGATTTCTCCGGAACTGACATATGACCCTCCGAATTCATTTGCCAGACGCTTACCGATAGTGTCCTTACCAGATAGCGGCAGGCCAAAGAGGTTAATACTTCCTATACCGAGCCATTGCTTAATCTGATCCATGCCTTACTCCGTTCCCTTATTTTAATCTTGGGCAAGAGCGAATGGTTCGCGTTTTTGCCCGCTTCATAGTATGATAATAGCATGACTGGGAGACAGCGAGATATACTATTCGCGATTATTGAGGAGTACGCTGAAATGGCAGCTCCGGTGGGGAGTGTGACGCTGGCCAAGCTTTTTGATGTTTCAAGTGCGACAATACGGGCGGAGATGGCCCGATTGGAGGAAATGGGGATGATTGCACAGCCGTACACGAGCGCCGGGAGGATTCCAACAGATGCCGGATATAGATTATACGTCAATTCGCTTGTAGAAGAAGATGAAGCTAATGAAAACGACTCGGAGAAAACCTTGAAACCATCGAGACAAATGACCGATTCGCGGGAAACTCGAGCGATTGAAGTGCGTATTAATTCACAGAAATCGCAGGCAGACTGGGCGATTCGCAGCGCGGTAGACACTCTGGTGGAATTGACTGGGAATCTAGGGTTAGCGACGATTGGGGGGCAGCTATATGTGGCAGGGATTGCGAGTTTGTTCTCGCAACCGGAATTTTTGGAAGTGGACACCGTACGCAAAGTCGCAAAACTGCTAGATAATCTTGAACCCTGGCTACGCGAAGCGCAACCGGGCGATCCGCTGAATGTGTTTATTGGAACAGAGAACCCCATCGGTAAATCAAGCGGGGTATCGCTGATTATTTCGAGATTCCGGTCGCCGTATTCGGACCGTTCGTATATTGGCGTACTGGGACCGACGCGACAGAGTTACGGCCGGGTGATGGGGCTAGTGCGCACAGCAGGAGAAATGTTGGAGAATAATTTATGAAACGTGAAGACAAGCAAATACTAGAGGAAACTGTCGAAGAAAGCGTGGACGCGGTAGATGCATTGAGGGTTGAAATTGAAACGCTGACACAGGATTTACAGAGGACACGGGCAGATTTCGAGAATTACCGCAAACAGGTAGATATTCAGAAGAAACAGTTGGCTGAGATGGTGGAATTTGCGACGATTGAGAAGGCTTTGCCTCTGATGGACACGATTGAGCTCGCAATTTTGCATAACGAGGCCTTGGCGCCGCTAGAAAAAACACTTGATAAGACTCTGTCGGACCTAGGATTGACACGGATTGAAGCGTCGGCGGGCACGAAATTTGATCCGAATTACCACGAGGCGACTCAAATGGACGATGCGGACGGCGAGGAAGAGGTGATTTCTGAGGTGTTGCGCGGTGGATATTTGTATCATGGCGAAGTTTTGCGGCCTGCTATGGTGACGGTTACCAAACAGTAGCATCTGTTGACTTTTTTTATGTTTTGTGATAGAATGAAGCTAGGAGGCGGGTTTTTGCCTGCATTTTTGTACTTTAACTTCCTATTGAATAATCATTTTTATTCTCATATGGAGACATCTAGGGATTTGACCGCGCTCTAGATGTCTTCGTATGAATTTGGGTTCATTTGTGCGGAGGCAAAATTCTATTTTTGAAATAGGGTTTTGCGCATAAGACGCAGAAACCCGAAGGAGGTAAAAATGACTAAAAAGAATACTTTTAGACTCATCTCAGTTCTCATGGTACTACTATTAATTGTAGTGCTGACTGTGGGACAAACCACGTATGCAATTAGTAACAGCGACTTGTTCATCTATGGTAAGTCATTTGTTGAAGCAGGAAGCGATGTAAAAATCGAAAGCAGTGTCGCTAAAATATATAAAAGCGACAAAGGCACTTACACCGTGATCGTAGATCCGAGTGTACAAAAAAGTGCTGTTGCGAGTTATCTTGACGATATGAAGGCTGATTTAGAGGACATGGAGACTGCGATTAATTACGCAGCCGGTGCAAAGGCACCAGTAATGCAGATACTAGGGACTCTATGGAACATGAGGGCAAATTGGCCTTCGACCTACAACACAGTGACATCGTTTACTAGTGATTGGAGTGACGCGGTAGTTGCTAGCTTGATGGCTGATGCCAAAGCAAAAATGATTGCAGACATTAGAGCAAAATGGAGCGGTTTACCGGATGAAGATGATGTAGTTGCGGAAGCAAGCGCATTATTCGACAGCGGTGCAGTCGGCATCTCTAGTGGAGTAAAGGCAGTATTTAGTAACAACGCGAATTCTACGACTGTTGGTGATGCTTTAAACCCGGCTTATTCAAGCCTGCAAAAGAATATTAATGCATTAGAAGTAATTGCTGCCTATATGACAGACGATTATGACGCATTAGTGTATCGTTTTGACGAAATTCTTGCAAGCAAGTCAGGCATAAAGCTAGTATCAACAACTACAATCGAAGGAGTGTCTGCGAGTGTCTCAAAAGAGTTGACTTATCAAGATATACTTGATGGCAGCTACGACTTGGGACCGGTAACATTACAGTTGCCTGCTAGTCTCTTCCCTGCAAACGGCGAGAAGATAGTAGACGCAGTAAGCGAGCTAAGCATAGTAACAACTGCGCCAGCTAGTCCTTCATTGAAGTTGGTTGAAAGTTATAGTGTGAGCAACGCGGATTTAATTGTAAACAGCCTGGGCACATTCAGCACGGTGTATACTGCGGAGATACTTTCAGGTACGTACGACACTTATCGTGCAACGATAGATGTGAAAGCGTATACCTGGGATAAACTTGCTGCATTCGAGGCATCATTGGCAACTGCATATAATGCTCAAAGATCTGGAGGAGTAAAAACCTACGATTACAACATCGATATGACTGTGACTGCGCCTGACAATATCAACGAGGTGGTAAATACAGTTACAAAAACTATCACGTTGGTGGCTCAAGGCACACCGCCGGGACCAGTGAACAAGTATAATCCCGACAACCATACTACGGTTCCAGTGAACGAGGAAAACTCTTCTTCACATTGGGACAGCGAGGATGGATCGAGAACAAAGATAACATCTAAGTACAACGAAGATCATCAAACTCAAATCAGAAAGAATAATAAAGTGGTGGATGCGACAGTGCGTTGCAACCAACATGGAAATGAATATGAGTTTGAGATATTTGTTGGCGACGATTCAGTATCTGTTCTTGGGTATAGCAATGGCAATAGTATCGTGGTAAACGTAACGGATGACGTTTCATTTATTATTCGTTGGCAAACCAATGACGGTATGTACCATTACTATCTAATTGACGGTGCTGGGGAATACACTATTCCAAATGGAGCAAACATTGTGGATATGTGGGTTGGGCTTGGCCCAGAAAAGGAAATCCCTGTAGACCCACCGATTGTTGACCCTGACCCAGATCCAGATCCTGATCCAAAAGACCCTGACCCAGATCCAAAGAAACCTGAGGAGAAAAAAGTCGTTGATAAGGACCCTATCGTCGACAAAACTCCATCAGACTTGCCATATACTGGAGTTGAGAACACTAATGGTGTGTGGATAGCAGTTACGGCTGCAGGACTCACAGCATCAGGCATCTTGGTATTTATGTATAGGAAGAGAAAGTTAGTTTAGGCTAACGACAGTGTTAACTTAGTTAACGCGAATGACCCTCGAGAGAGGGTCATTTTTTACTGGTATTTTCGGGGGTTACAAGCAGTGTCATTTGTGGTATAATCATATGAGTCTTTAGGATTGGCTTGTGGGCCGGTAGCTCAGCTGGTTAGAGCACGAGCCTCTTAAGCTTGGTGTCGTGGGTTCGAGTCCCACCCGGCTCACCAGTCAGTCTTAAAGTGTGGGTAATCTGCAATAAAAAGCTCCCGTGAAGGGAGTCTTTTTGATGGAGATTAATAAGTGTAGACCTCTCGGCTGGCTTGTCTCAGTACCCACAGCGGCAAGTAACTACAGATGAGCAGTTTCCTGGCGTGCCTTCTTTTAGTCTTTGACGGAGTGTGGCGCTTGAGGAAGTTTTTGATGTCGCGACGGACACAGAAACGTTGCGTTTTGCCGTTCATTTTGTTCTCGCAGTTCTCTCTGGACATTCCGTAGAGTATAGCGCGAAGATATAGACAGTTGCGAAGGAAAATCTCTTGTCCGTACAAGTGGCGCTCGGCTTTGTGCAACGTTTTGATGGCGAGATCGTATTCACCGCTCAAGCGTAAACAGATGCGCCAAGATAAGTAAAACATACCCGGCCTGCTCGTCGCTAAAATGCACGGCTTCTTGTAGGAGCTTTTCGGTCCTAATATATTGCCTCAAATGCTCCCTCAAATTATCTCTGCCACCGATGCTATGTAGCCTGTAAATATGGCGCAGTACTGACTCGCAACGAATGCTGTGCTCTATCAAAGGCAAACAATTATTACAAGCGATGGTGTGTTTGGCCCAGAAACGAGCTTTCGCGAAATCACCATCTCGACAACTGCGGCCGATAAAACATAGTCAATTCTAGCGATAATCCAGCGTCGGTAATATCTTGGTAGCGCTCACTAATGAATCCGTCGACAGATTTGCATGTATCGCGATTGTGATAACCGCAATTTGTATTGACTTGGGCGAGTTCAAAAGCAGCTGACTTTTGATCTAATTTCTCTCTCATAAGGAACACCTCCCTTTCTGTCATTTTATCATGAATTGGTATTTTGGTCAAAAAAATGGTACACCCGGAGGGATTCGAACCCCCGACCCTCTGTTCCGAAGACAGATGCTCTAATCCACTGAGCTACGGGTGCGTGTGTACGACTTATTATACCATTTGTTTTGGTTTTTCGCACCCAAGACGGCTTGTAGGCTAATTATGCTCATAGCTCATATGGTTAATTGCGCGCTAAGACAGTATAATACTATTACTGTTATCAAGGAGTGATGCTGTGCCAAGTCCAAAAAAAGTTGATATTGAAGCGATAACCGGTGATTATTCTCCAGATGGTTTATCGTCGGCAAAAGTACGAGAGAGGCTGGAGAAATATGGCGAAAATGCCTTCGCTAAGGAAAGATTCAGCGCACTCAGGTCATTCTTCAAACAATTGTTCGACCCTCTGAACTTCATCTTGATTTTTGCGGCAGCTCTTTCATTCTATATGAAGGAAATCTCGGATGGGGTGGTAATTTTGGTGATTGTAGTGCTGAACTCGGTGTTGAGTTTTGTACAAGAGTTTCGATCAGCCAAGGCGGTAGAAAAATTGTCCGAACTCATAAAACATCAAGTTCTGGTGGTACGCGACAGAAAGCAGATATCGATTGAAGTGAGCCAATTGGTGCCTGGTGATACGGTAATCCTGAAGGGTGGGGATGTGGTGCCGGCAGACATTAGGGTTATGGAAGCTGATAATTTGTCGGCCAATGAATCGCAATTAACTGGGGAGTCGGTGCCAGTGACTAAAATAGCAGACGCGAAAAAGGATGTGCGTTCTGGCATGTTGTTTTCTGGCAGTGTAGTCGAGCGGGGTTATTGCAAAGGTGTAGTATTTGCGACCGGCAACCAAACTGAGCTGGGTAAGATAGCATTGCTATCGAAAAACACGGCAAAGACCACGCAATACCAAAAGTCGCTTTCGGAGTTTAGCTTCTCAGTATTGCGGATTATCGGGGTGACGATTATTTTGATTCTCGCAGCTAAGATTTTCCAGACACATAACATGAATGATTTGTCGCGGATGGTTTTGTTCACAATCGCGCTTGCGATGACGGTGGTGCCGGAAGCTTTGCCGATGATTATGACAGTCAACTTGAGTAATGGTGCGTTGCAGCTAGCAAAGCGCAAGGTGATTGTCAAAAGACTGTCGGCAATCGAAGATCTAGGGAGAATCAATATTCTTTGTACTGACAAAACTGGTACGTTAACACAAGATAAATTGACCATTACAGACATTGTTTCTGATGATGCCGAGATGATGCAGAAGTTGGCTATTGCGTCGATTGACGACCTGAAGGTTAAGAATGAAAAATTGAGCTCTTTTGATCAGGCATTTGTGAATTATGTGCCGGAAAAGCTGAAGGAACAGGCGATCAATTGGCCGCAGTTGCTTTCGTTGCCGTTTGATCCAGCGGCGAGGAGAAAGAGGGTTATCGTGGAAGATCCGAAAACGAAAACTACATATCTTGTGACTATAGGTTCGCTGGAAGCAATCTTGAAGTTAACAAAGGAACACGGAAAATCGGATTACGATAAATTAATGGCGGAGCCGGAGCAAAAGGGTAAGCGGCAGTTAGCGCTGGCATATAAGGAAATCTATTATAAACCAGGATTTGATATTTGCAAAAACGAGACTAATATGACTTTTGCTGGTTTTGCAAATATGGTCGATCCTCTGCGTCCAACATCGAAAGCTACTATAAAGATGGCTGCCGATTTGGGTGTGGAAGTAAAGGTTTTGACTGGAGATAGCAAAGAGACGGCTATCTACGTCGGATGTGAAGTAGGATTGATACAAGAGGGAGAGTTGGTCTATTCGGGTGAAGAGTTAGAGAAGATGACGGCGAGGGAGTTCGATAAGGCGATCAAAGAATGCTCGGTCTTCGCGCGAGTGACGCCGGAACAAAAATACGACATTATCAAGCGGTTGAAAGTGAACAATGTGGTCGGTTACCAGGGAGATGGCATCAATGATGCTCCTTCTTTGAAGCTAGCGGATGCCTCAATCGCTGTGAATGGTGCGACCGACGTGGCAAAGTCCAGTGCAGATATTATTCTCATGGAGAATGACTTGAAAGTAGTAGTGAATGGAATCCGATATGGCAGAAGTATTTTTGTAAATATAAACAAGTATATTAAGCACGCGATGGTGGGAGACTTGGGAAACTTTTTCTCTCTAGCGTTTTTCTATGTGGTATTTGCGGCCGATTTGCCGATGCTGCCGATTCAGCTATTGGTGGCAAATCTGCTGCAAGATTTTCCGTTGCTCACGATCGTATCCGATGGGGTGGATGATGACGAAGTGAAGAGTCCGCTGACAACTAGCCAGGTAAAGCCGCTGATGAGAACCTCTTTGATATTAGGGACATTCACAGCGATTTACTACTTGGTATATTTCTTGTGCGTGGGGACGGCGGTGAACGCGCAGACTCAGACAAATCTTTTTATTTTCTTCACGCTGACTCAGCTTCTAATCATAATTTCGTTGCGAAATAAGGGCCGGTTCTTGTGGCAGGGTGTGAAACCGTCGAAGTGGTTGCTGGGGACAATACTGTTGTTTGCGATTGGGTCGGTGGCGATTACCTACATACCGCTGACCGCGAATATCATGGGGTTTGCACCGTTGCCGATGTTTGATTTGGCTATACTGCTCGTCGTGTCGGTAGGATTCTTATTTGTGTTGGATTTCGTGAAAGTTTGGTTAGGAAGATTACAAGCACATCTGAAATGGTACGCCCGATAGGAGTCGAACCTACGACACCTGGTACCGGAAACCAGTGCTCTATCCACTGAGCTACGGGCGCATGAATCTATTGTAGCACTATTCGAGGGGTGCGACGGATTCGTAATAGAGGCGGAGTTCTTCGACGATGAATGGGTCGGTGGATTTGTCGCGCGCGACGGTTTCTAGGTCGGCAAGGAATCCAGGCGTGGCAGCGCGGAGACGCTCGAGGCGATATTTGTCCCATTCGGCTTGCTCGGTTTCGCTCAGGCTGGAGGGGAAATTGCGAGCTTTGTAATGGGTGAGTAGTGCAGGTAAGCGAGGATCGTCGAAAACCGGATGGAAATCGGCGAGCGCATTGGCGTCTTTGCCGGGAATTGCAGTGATAGTCTTGCGGTCGCGGTCTCCGAGGAAGCTGTCATAGAGTGCGGATTCCGGGTCAGGCGCAGGCGGGAAGTCGGGACGAGATTCAAAATAAGTGCGGATTTGTTCGGTGAACTCGGGGTGGGCGAGGAGTTTGGCGAGGTTGGATTCAATTTGCTCGCGGGTGAGGTTGATTTTGGACCAACCCTCGGAGGCGTCGAGCACGTTGGTCGGAGCAATGGCCGGGCAGCGATTGGGAGCGAACTCTTTTACCACTGGATAGAAGGATTCGCGCTGCATGACTTCTTCCGGGTCGTAGCGTAAGTCGTAAACGATGATATTGCCGTTTTTGCCGGCAGTGAGTGGGAAGGCAACGGTGGTTTTGTGATGCTCGGAGGAATAACGGCCGCTGGCGTAAACGAAGGGGCGCTTGTCTTCGAGATTGACGAGACGCAGCACTTCCCTTTTGTCGCGCATCTTGAAAATGTAATCATAGAGCTGGGGCTGGCGGCCGCGAATGATGCGGGCAACATCGATAGCGGCGTTGACGTCGGCAAGCGCGTCGTGAGCGTTGGCATGCTCGATGCCATTTAAGACGGTGATCTCGGCGAGACTATTGGTCTCTTTGCCGTCAGGCCGGACGGGCCAATTGACGCCTTCTGGGCGGAGCGCACGCATGAGGCGAACGAGGTCGAGGAGGTCCCAACGCGAACGGTCTTCTTTCCAGCTCCATTCATAGGCGTCGTAAAAATTGCGCCAAAGCAAATGTCGAATAAACTCATCGTCGAAACGGATATTATTGAAGCCAGCTGATACAGTGTCGGGCGTGAAAACTTCGGATATAAGGATGCGGGCGAAATCGGATTCTTTGATGCCGTCGGCGAGTGTGGCCTGAGGCGTGATGCCGGTAACTCGAATAGCGTAAGGGCTGGGCAAGATGTCGTCAGATAATTTGACAAGGATATTGTAGGGTTCGCCGATTGGCTGCAAATCGAGATCCGTGCGCTGACCGGCGAATTGCATTACGCGGTCGGCGCGAGGGTTGAGTCCTGTAGTTTCTAGATCATAGAAGAAGAGAGTCTTCATGAATCTATTGTATCAGACTGGGAGTTAGAAGCGTGGCGGGAGGCTGCGAGTGTGGGTGACGTGGGCTTGGGTGGTTTGTCTGGCTTGGGCATTGGCCCATAGGAAGACGTCTGGGCGGAGGTTGAAAATCTCGCCTGGATCGATGGAAGCATATCTGACACCTGACCCGGCAGTGCGGTTGGTGATGAGCTTATTGGCGATGACTGGACCGTTGACTATCAAGGAATAGCCGCATTGGTTCAAGTCAGCATTGAGTTGCTTAGAGACATCGTCGTCGCCAACATTGTAGTTATAGCAGGTATGGATTGTACCAGAGCCGCGGCCGGTCTGTCCGGCGACAAGCCAAGCGTCGATGGTTCTGACTTGAGGTTCGATGTTGATTTGATCGGCGAAGATGAGGAGCTGTGAGAGCTCATTGATGCTGTTGTAAGGACCATTGGGGTAGGTGATATTGCCAGCGATGGTAGCCGTGCCGTTGACTAGGATGGAAATGGTCTTGCCTTTGCCGATTGCGCCATAAAGCCGGACGTTGCTGTTTTTGACGATGTATTTTCCGTCTTCTAGTGTGCCTAGGTCAACAGTGGCAACATCGATGGGCTTACCATTCGGGCTGGCGTAACGCGAGACGATGCGGTTGATGGTGTTAGTCGCTATAGTATCAGAGCCGATGCTTAGGTAGCCGAGCCTTTCTGGCGAACCATTACAGTTATTGTTGGTAATAGTGGACCTAGAGGCAACGCAAGTGCTGAGATTGGTGAGACCGCCAGGGAGGGCAGCGAGGTATTGGCCGCCGTTATTCCAGTTGTAGCCGTAGGCTGCGCCAGAACCGAAACCTTTAATGGATTTGAGGCCAATAGCTGCGTATTCACCCCATGAACCGAAGCGGCGGCGCGTACCGTCAATTAGCTTGTCTGAGACGCTAGTGGTCACTGCGCCGTTGCTGAAGACCGAACCGCCCCAAACTTGGAGATGTGGTTTCTTGGCGACGTCGTAGCAGGTTGGCGGGGTGTGAGCCCAGAGGCCGACACTTGATTCTGTCAATGACGGGTCGCCATCAGCGCCGGTAGAACGAGTCGCGTTCATGTTGTTGTGGGAGTCGGCAGGCCAGACTGACAGAGCGATACAATACTTGGAACCGACTGGCAGATCGTCGATGGCAATACCGCCGATACCTTGGAGGTATGCGGTGCTTTGACCGAGTATACTATCGACATTGTATCTTTCGCCGAAGCCGTCTCGCTCAACACGACAACCGTTGTAGAGGTAGCTGGTGATACTGCCGGTGTAGTAGCCGCAGGATGCGCCGCGAGAATAACCGACCGGGGTGGTCTCGACGACGTTATTTGGGTTTTCGTATCCTGTTGGCTTGGGGGCAGAACCGTTGCGAGGTACGACAGTGAAGGTGACAATCTCATAACCGGATGGACGAGTCCTAGTTGCGTACTCATTGTTTTGGACTTCGGTGTTTTGCCTAGGAGTGATGTCAAGTTCTCCGGTAGGGTTGATGGTTTCGCCTGGGTGGATGACTGGATTGCTTGGAACAACCAGCTTCGGGATGAGCTTGTAGTTATATGGGACGTAGACAGAGGCAGCTGTGGAGTATTGAGTGCCATCGACACCGGTGATATTGTAGCGGGCTTGGCCGTCGACAGCCGCAGTCGAGCGACAGATGCTCCAATACATGGTCTCTGTGAGACGCTTGCCGACGTGATTGGCGGTAAGAGAGGTGCGGGAAGTGTTGTCCGGGTCGAGGAATGTGCGCTCTGGCGCAGTTTCGCTGATGATGCCGGAGGACGAGCTTCTGTCTACGCTGGCGGCGCCGGTAGTGAGAGAGGCGCCGAAGAACGTCATATTAGTTGCGCCGATGGAGAGCTGGTTCCAGTTGGCACCGACTCCGCTGCCGCCGGTACTTTGGGCGGCTTTGAGAGGAAGCTGGGCTCCAGGACAGAGAGTGTGTTGGAATTGGACTTTGTCTCTGGGAGTGGCCCAGATGATGCCTTTGCCTGGATTGTTGGTGTCTAGAGGGTCGGTTTTACTGCTGAGCCAATCGCCGGCGTTGTTCTTGCGGGCGACTGAACGGCCGACTGAATAGCCGTCGCGGATGGTAGCGGTAGTGTTGGTAGTGGGGCAATAGATAGGGGTGGCAACTTTGACACAGACCATGTTGGAATAGCCCCAAGAACTGCTGTTGATGTGGCCATTGCCGTCTTGAGGAGCCCAGAATCTGATTTGCTGACAAAAGCGCTGACCGTTGGCTGCGTTGGCAGGAATTTGGAATGGAATATTGATGCGAGGGGTATTGTAGCCGTCGACGGTGAATGAACCGCCGTTCAAAGCGCGTTGGTCGCCGTCTCCGGGGCGGAGCGACGAACCCTCTGGCTGGACGACTTGCATGATGCCGTCGCCTGGGCTATTGGTATTATCTCGGTTGACCCAGTGGGAGAAAGTGACCCACTCGCCAGGAACAGCGAGATAGTTCTGGGTGGACATGTCGTTGATGCGAGATTGGGCGCCTAGTTTGACGTTTTCGGTGATGCGAACCATGCCTGGGCAGTAGAATGCGAGAGGGAGGCTAACACGGTAGCCGTTGGAAGTAACTTCGTTTTTAAACAAACCGTTGATTGGGTCGTTGATGAGGCCTGGGTTTACTTCTAGCAGCTTGTTATACCAACTGCCGCCGCCTGGGTAAGATGACCATTCGTCGAGACCGTTGCGATATTTGGCCGGCCAGGTGCCGTTTTTTGGAGCAGAAGGGGGATCGTAACGATAGGTAACACCACCGCTCATCATGGTATACATGACCGGGTTCATGAGAAACCCAGAACCAGGGAAAATCGAGGCGATGACCCAACCGTCGGTATTGATAGATGAATCGATACAGATATCCTTGGCAGCTGGATCGTATTTTTGCGCGTCCGGCGAACCGTTCCAAGCGTTGCGGAATTGATCAATAGTAAGAGTTGTGTAGACGGGGCATTTTCGGAAATCTGTTAGGCTGGTACAGTCGATAGTACTGCCAGTACCACTCATACTAGAATAACCGACACCAGCTTCGGCGAAAACTTCTGGCGCCTTGTTGATAAGTAAAGTTGCTATGACGGCAAGACCGATAATAACAGCTGAGTTTACTATTTTGCGATAAGTCTTCATTAGAATCTCCCTTCTTCACCGCCAAGTTCGACGTATCTATTGATGAAAACTTGGTTGATCATAATCAAATTCTCGTCTTCTATGTCTTTGCTAGCCATAATGGTGAGGTATTGCTCAAGGTATTGTTTTTCGAGAACCGGGTTGTCTTTGCGTCGGTAGATGGTGATAAGCTGCGCTAGGACGGAGGTGCGGTCGCCTTCTTTGGTCACGGAATCCAGCATAGGCAAGAGGACAGTTAGTGCTTCATCGAAGTTTTCAACACGGGTGTAGGCGCCTGCCTTGACAAACATCAGGTCGAGAACGCGGTTTGGATACCCAGCTGCATCTTGGGTCGTGATGGCTTCATCCAAAATACCAATAGCCTCGAAGAAGTCCGAGCCTGAACCGGTGCGAAGCAATGCATTAGTGCGGTCACGGATCTCACTGAGGTCGATCAACCATTGGTCTTCGGCGGAAATAGGCGGCTCCTCTGGCGGACGATTCATAATAATGACAATTGGAATGATGATAGCGAGCGCGATAACGACTAGGGCGGAGATGCCGCCGATAATCCAGGGCTGCTTTTTCTTGCCCTTGAACGCTTTCTTCAAATCCTTTTTGATGCTCTTCTTCTCTTGCACATTGGTAATGACATCGTCATTACTAGCTTTCTTGATATCGGAGGAGCGATACTCCACCTTTGACCCGTTATTATCCATGTTGAAATTGTATATGCTTATCTGGTCGTTGTCAAATAATTGACAAATGGCATGATTTGTGCTATAATGAGAGCATGAAGCCTGAGAAGGTGGGGCTTTTCGGGTATCTTATTAGTAGTTGGTGGCTCGGATTTCGAAGAAGGATTGGGAGTGCTGGCAAACTGGACAAATGTCTGGTGCGGAGGTTCCAGAGTGGATATGGCCGCAGTTGCGACACTTCCAGAGCTGCTCGGCTTCGCGTTTGAAAGTCTTTCCCTTTTCGATGTGCTGACTGAGACGTTCGTAACGTTGTTCGTGGCGCTCTTCTATGGCAGCGACACCTTCGAAGAGGTCGGCAATAACTGTGAAACCTTCGGCGCGGGCGGTCTTGGCGAAGTCTTGATACATAATAGTGTGTTCGTAATTCTCACCTGAGGCAGCGTCGCGGAGGTTGGTGATGGTCTTGGGCACGCCGTCATGAATGAGCTTAAACCAGAGCTTGGCATGTTCTTTTTCATTGCCAGCGGTCTCTAGGAAGATGTCGGCGATTTGTTCGTAGCCGTCCTTTTGGGCTTGAGAGGCATAGTATTGGTACTTGGTATGGGCTTGGGACTCGCCAGCGAAGGCGGCCTGCAAGTTTTCTAACGTTTTTGTTCCTTTAAGGTCTTTCATCGATTCACTCCTTTATCTTTTTCTATGGTAGCATTGATTGCAAGTTTTGTCTCTGTCTCTATAGGTGTTATGATTGGGGTATGGGAATACAGAGGATTGTCGACGTTGGTGCGCATACTGACGATGTTGAAGAGCGGGCGATAGAGGTGAATTTGCGGCCGCAAACTTTTGATGATTATATTGGACAGGAAAAAACAAAAGCGACTCTGAAGCTGGCGATTAAGGCGGCGAAGAAGAGGGGTGAACCGATTGACCACGTGCTGTTGTATGGACCGCCGGGGCTGGGTAAGACGACAATGGCTGGAGTGATTGCGCATGAGATGGGGGCGAATGTGCGGGTGACGGCGGGGCCAGCGATTGAGCGGGCGGGGGATTTGGCGTCGATGCTGACGAATCTGGCGGATGGGGATGTGTTGTTTATAGATGAGATTCATAGGCTGAATCGGGCGGTGGAAGAGGTGCTGTATGCGGCGATGGAGGACTACAAGCTGGACATTGTGATTGGCAAAGGCCCGGCAGCGCGGAGCGTGCGATTGGATTTGCCGAAGTTTACGGTGATTGGGGCGACGACGCGGACGGGGAGTCTGGCGGGGCCGTTACGCGACAGGTTTGGACTGATACATAGGTTGGAGTATTACCAGGAAAATGAAATTGCGCGGATTTTGGCGCGGACGGCGAAGATACTTGGAAATGATATTACGGATGAGGCGATTGGGCTGTTGGCGGTGAGGTCGCGGCTGACGCCGAGGATTGCGAACCGTCTTTTGAAACGGGTGCGCGACTATGCCGATGTGCATGCAGAAGGGCGGATTGATGCTGGGACGGCAGATTTGGCGTTAAAAATGCTGGAGATTGACGAGCTGGGGCTGGATCCGGCGGACCGAAATATGTTGAAATTGATGATAGAGCGGTATGATGACCGGCCAGTGGGCCTAAATACGATCGCGGCGCTGACCGGAGATGAGACGACGACGATCGAGGATTACTACGAGCCTTATATGATACAACTCGGGATGATTGAACGGACGGCGCGGGGACGGGTAGTGACGGCGCGGGGACGCGAACATATAAACGTGATAAAATAGACGCATGGGACAAGTATTAGGAATTACACTTTTGCCAGATGAGAAAGTCAAGCTGGTAATTCGACGGTCGTGGATTGGCGTAGTGCTGATCTGGACAGTCGTGGTGGCTCTGGTGGTTATATTGACGATTACTTGGGGCGCAATTATTAACTCGCAATCGGGCTCGCCTGGATTGGATGATAGTTTTAGCGCGATTGCGCCGTCGATTAAACTGCCTGATTATTGGCTATTGGTGTGGATTATTAACGGGCTATTGGTAGTTGGTGGTCTGGTGGCGACTTTTGTATATAGCCGTAATGAGTTGTACGTGACGAGCCAACGCTTGATACATCGTCAGACGGTGGCGCCATTTGCGGAGTCCGTGAACGCGATTAGCTTGGAAGATATTGAGGACGTGAGCATGAAACGAGAGGGGCCGTGGGCGTATATTTTTCGGCTGGGGACGCTGCGGATGAGTACGATTAGCGATGAAACTACTTATATTTTCGGGTTTGTAGGAACGCCGCAAGATGAAGTGGATACAATTATGTCGATGGTGAGGCGCGCGAAGCACCGCGGCCAAGTGATGGATATGCCGATGAATCGGCACCATAGATAAGTTTTATTAGTTGCGGCTTTGGCGAGTGAAGATATCTTCTTTTTCGAGGATAGCGCGCAGGGTGTAATGTTTGCATTCTCCGTCTGTGCAGTTGGTCGGCTCGTAGCGATACGAGCTGTCTGGGTTGCCCAAGACGATGCCGAAAGGATCAGTGAAAAAATTGGGATCCATGGCGGTAAGGTTTTCGGGAGAAATAGTCTCAGGGTAGAAACCGTTGTCTTTGTAGAATGATTCTTCTAGGTTGAAATACATGGCGTTGACGGCGATTTTGCGAGCTTCATCGCGCTGGAGGGCGTCGATGTTGGTTTTTTGGACGAAAAAGAGTACGAGGCCGACGGCAACCGTGGCAAGTACTATGAGAATTTCTAGTAGGGTGAAGCCTGGACGAGTTTTCATGTCTATATTATACCATATCTTAGGCTTCGGGTTTCTTGCGAGCGAGGGCGAAGACAACGCCACCGATAATGCCGACGCCGAGTAGGAAGAGCCAGAGCCAAGTGATGCCTTGAGTAAACCAAAGCACAGAGAGGACGATGCCGACGATACCCCAAATCCACATCCATTTGAGTTTGAGGGCGAGGCCGATTCCGAGGAGAACGACCATTTCAACGAGGAAGAAGAGGTCCCAGCCTTGGCCGGAGGAGAGGGCAGTGACGCCGGTGACCAAGGTGATGCAGGCGGCGGCAAGGATGAGGCGAGGACGAACTGGGTTTTTCTTTTCGCGCCAGAGGCTGACGGTGACAAAACCAGTGCCGATGATATATGCGCGGAGGACGGCCTCTATGTCGCCGGTATTGTAGAACGGTTCGAAACAGAGGGCGGTGAGGCGGACCATGGATAGGGCGCCGACGTAGATGCCGACTTCGGCAAGAATCTTATTCTTGAGGAGGTAGCCGTAGAGGATGAGGGAGGCGGCGAAGGTCGCCCAAACAGCGACTTGCCAGTAGCCGTCGGTATTGAGCGAAACGAAGAATGAAACGATGCCATAGAGGATGAGGGCCACGAGAGGAACGCGGCGAATAGTTTTGTTGAACGGCTTGAGAATCCAAGCGATGGCGAGAGAGGCGAGCATGAGGGGGATGAAGATGCCGAGGTAATATTCTGCTGGCCACTCGGGAGAGAAGACGCCAGTGCCGAAAGCAATCGTGGCGATGATGGAAGTGACGATGGCCCCATAAGCGAAGCCTATTGATTTTCGCAAGAAGACTGAGGCTATGCAGAGGCCGCAGATGAGGAGATTACTGACGGCAAAAGCAGTAGCGATGATTTGAGAGCGATAGTCGCGGAAGAAGACGCAGGACCAGAAGAGGAAGACGAGCATGATGATCTGGAAGACGTTTTCGGTCTGGGCGCGGCCTTTGGATGCGCGGTAATGGGACAGGATGAGAGAGAGGCAAGCGTGGCCGAGAGCGACCATGATGAAGCAGACGCCGAATATCAGCATGTCTTTGTTGAAGATATTGTAGAGGGAGACGAGGACGAAGACGTGAATGGTGAGACGCATGATGGTTTCGTTGTTGAAGTTGCGGGAGCGCAACCAAACGACGAGGTATTGAGCGGCGGCGATGCCGGTCAGAAGCACGTAGAACCAAGAGTTGGTGTCGTAAGCGACGGTGGCGCTGGCGAGGAGGGTGAGAGGAGTGAGGCACTTGGCGGTGACGTCGATAACCTCGCGGAAAATAGCTGGGACGAGTTTGGGGTGGAAGAGTTGTAAGAGAGCGGCGGCGAGGCTAATCATCATGGTGAAGAGGAAGTAGTAAATCAGACCGAGCTGGAAGTTGGCGCTCATGGAGCAGACGAGGGAAATGAGGACGACCATAGAAAAGTAAGAGATAACTTTGTTTTTGAGGGCGATGGTTGCGAAAATGTAAGCCGCGAGAGCAATCAAGCTGGTAAGCAGCCAGATAATTTTGTTGTCGATGTTGGTGAGGTAGCCGAAAGCTAAACCGAGGAATGGGATGAGGGCGAGGGCGGTGCCGACGAAGGCGTTACCAGCGATTTTGAAACGCTTGTAATTGCGGAGCCAGAAGCCGATGCTATAGAAAGCGATGACTACAAAAGTGAGACCGAGCAATTTGGCGGCATCGGGCAGATTGGCGCTAATGAGAGCGCCAGCAGAGGCGACGATGAGGAGGGCGCCGACGTAGAGAGCGGCATTGAGACCAGCATCGGGGTTGCGTTTTTTGGGCGGAGGTAGGTTGGAGATGTGGGCGAGCGGGTCAGGCCGGGGAGCGGAATTGGCGGTCGTATTAGCGGTATGGGAAGGGGCGGCAAATGGGTCGGTATTAATGTTTTGTTTTTTGAGCTCTTTCATGATTTCTTGATGCTTGCGGTTTTGGCCACGGATTACCACAACGATGATGATAATTGGTACACCAAAGGTAAAAACTATAGAAAGCAACGAGCCAATTAGTGAAAAAATTGTTGACATGATAAGCAGATTTTATCATGCTTATTCTAATTCTAAAAATATGGTTATTTTTGTTTCATGATTTGTTTTTTAGCAGCTTCGACGATGGCGTGAGCGATTTTGCGACGTTGTTCAAGAGGAATATTAGTCGAAGTGAGGGAGGCAAAGCCGGCAATGGCTTTGGCGGAGAGGTGGTGTTTGGGAGTTCTGGGGTAGAAGACGCCGGTGTCGAGGTCGATAAGTGCGGTGGGCTTGTGGTATTTGAGAGGGTTGGCTTGGCGAGGAGTTTTGAGGAAGATTTGTTTGACGCCGGGGAGTTGGATTAGGAAGGCGTGCACGGAGTCGCCAGCGGAAGAGGTGTTGGTGATTTTATGGGCGCGCTCTTTGATCTTGGCAGTATAATGAGCGATAAACTCGGGGCTGAAGCCGGGCGCGTCGAAACCGACGGCGCGCTTGATGCGATTGCTGCGAACTGCAAGATAAGCAGCGTGGTTGCCGCCTTTGCTGTGGCCGGCGGCGGTGATGTTGCGGCCGTAACGGAGAGGCAGAAGACAGAGGTAACGATAAGCAAAACGTTGGAGAGGTGTGGACGTGGAGTAGGCAGAAACAGCGTTGTCGTCCCAGTCGGCGAGAGTGGCGGTGCCGCGGATGATGATGTTGACATCGCGGGGCAGGATGTGGCGGTCGATAGCGGTGAAAGCGAGGAAGCCATTGTGGAATTTGAGGCGGCGGATGTGGTAGGCCATGAGCCTCTTGTCTTTGGCGACAAGGTCGAGGAATTGGCGCCATTCGGATGCGGTAGTTAGGGCAGGGTTTTTGGGGAGGCCGCCGTTGCCGATTTCGTTGCGGATTTTGCCGACGAGATATTCGACGGTGAAATTTTGGCGTTTGTAGTCCGTGCGGTGAATGGCATAGATGAGTGTGGAAAGTTGGAGTAGTTGGAGATGCGATAATGACATGTTTGTATTATACTATTATTTATGCTGTTTTATGTTGTACTGTTTTCGTTCTTGGGTGGTGTGTTATCGCTTGCTGGCGGGATTATTCTGGCGTATACGAAAAAGGGGCGAGGGTTCGCGACTTATGCTACAGCCTTTGCAGCGGGGGCATTGTTGGCGGCGGCATTTTTGGATTTGTTGCCGGAAGCGTTGGAAGATGGAGACGTGCACCTGGTATTGTTGGCGGCGATGGGTGGGTTGGTGTTTTTCTTCCTGCTTGAAGGCGCTTTGAATTGGTTTCACGTCCACAGCCATCATGCGGAGCATAAAGTGCATCCGGTAGTCCCGATGATTATTCTGGGTGATACGATTCATAATTTCATCGACGGAGTAGTAATTGCGGCGGCGTTCTTAGTTTCGCCGGCGAGCGGTATTGTGGTGACTTTGGCGGTGGCAGCGCATGAAATACCGCAAGAAATCGGCGATTTTGCGATCATGCTGAAGAGCGGATTGAAGCGGGAGAAGGTGCTGGCGATAAATATTTATAGTTCTCTGGCGACTGTGGCGAGTGCGACAGTGTTCTATCTGCTCGGGGATAGTTTTGAATTTGCTATGTGGCCTTTGATTGCATTAGCGGCGGGATTCTTCATCTATATTGCGACGACGGATATTATTCCGACAATCCATCAGGAGAAAAACAAGCGCGAAATGGCAGTGAAGTCGACTTGGTTAGTGGCGGGGATTTTGATTGTGGGGTTGTTGATAGAAGTGCTGCACATATAATGGCGGTTATCGACTTAGCGTCTTCAACCATACCTTGACATCTTCTTTTCTATTACTCTGCATCGCTTCGGTGGCGTTCATGAAAACACCTTTGACCGAAGCATCCAACCTGTATTGGTCACCATTGAAATCAAAAGTCCAGAAACAGTCTTCTTTTGCGGGCGTTAATGCAATATCGTTCCGAACAAGCGGGTAGTTTCCAAAACCTCCATAATAGGAGGAAAAATCACTGGTTCTGATTTTCTTGAACAGCTTGCGAGCGGTGTCGTCCAATCGTTCGTTGACAAACGGGCTGGTCCTGTATAGTGTTAGCCTGCCGTCCTTAAGTTCATAAATCATTGTTCCCGATATACCCATTCGACCGCCGGCCTCTACGTATATCACATTAGAAAAATCGATTGAACGAAGGTCGTTTTCTGTGATTTTTTCTGATTTGATTTCTTTATATTTTTTCATGTCCTAACCTCTGCAGAATATCGTTGAATACATTTTCGTTAAACTCAACTTCTGCGCCTTTTGTGACTGGTCGATTTTTAACCCACCAGATTCGGGTAAACTGACGGTTTTTACAATTATTCCATTCGTCGACCTGTTCTTTGACAGTCTTTTTTGAGCCACTGCCCCAGATATCATTTATTAGTATATCCCAGACTGCATCGTTGGAGACCGAGTATTCCTGTCCAGCAATTTTGACGATAGACTCATGCTTGCGTACTGCTTGCAAAGCGCCAGCGTACTTCTCCGCCATTTCTTTTACTTCGTCGCGATGATAGCCTACAGATGTCTTGCAGTCGAAGAACCCAATAATCTCATTGCCTCGTATCAGAACAATGTCCGGTTTATGTTGCTTGCTTCCTATCGTCATCGAGACATCTATCAGTATGCGGTCAACTTCTTTACCAAGCAATTTCTCAAGATATTTGGCGAACAAGTCTTCCATAAAAGGCGCCACTATATAAGCCGTGTGACGGTAGGTCTTCTTGGTGAGCTGTCCTTTGGACTGGTCACTCTTCTTTTTTAGCTCGGCAGCGAATTTGGTAGCAGTGTATTTCATACTCGTCCCTTTGGTATTATTATACGGAAAAATCACCAAAAAATCAATAGACAACAGGGGCGGGTTTACAACATCCGGTATATTGTGGTATATTAATGTGGCGTGGCACCATAGCTCAGCTGGTTAGAGCGTAGGACTCATAAGCCTAAGGTCAGTGGTTCGATCCCACTTGGTGCTACCATTTTTGTTGATATAATTTCACTAGAGTATGTCTGATGTTGATAATTACATAGAAAAGTTTGAGCCGGAGGTGCAAGAACGGCTGACGAAGATACGCCAAGCTGTGTCCGATGTGTTGGGCGACGTCAAAGAGAGGGTGTATTACGGCATCCCAACTGTGTCGCTGAATGGCAAAGATGTGATGCATTATGCCGGATACAAGAACCACGTTTCGCTGATAGTGGGTTATGATTTGGCAGATTTTTTGAAGAGCCAATACCCGCAATACAAGTACACGAGGGCGACGATCATATTCCCGCACAAAGACCCGCTGCCTGAGGAGATGGTGCGGACGGTACTAGAGATGGTTAGTCCTGACGACAATAGCGCTATGTAGAGGTCTAGAAGCGTAAACGCTATTGACTTTTTTGCTATGTTGTGCTATAATGATGAAGAGTTAACGCTCGCGAGTGCTTTTGACAGTGCTTGTATCTTAATATAAAGGGGGAATATGTATGTTGTATTATGCAGGTAAATGCCTTTTATATATAGTAGCAGTCGCAGTATTTATATGGGGAGTTTTGTTGATGGGAGGACGGAGATTTCTGGGGCGGCGTCGTGCTGATTGTGGTGGCCGTGTTTACATACTGGTTCAATGGCAAATTTTTTGTGTTTAGACCAGATTCAGGGTCTAGCCCAGGCTATATCTCAAGGATTGAAATAGATTATTGGAGAAATCCTGTGATTTATTTCCGTAATACCAAAGAGCAAACCAGACACGAGTTGTTGTTCAATCTGGACAATCGCCAGAGGGGATTGTTGAATATTGCCAGAAGGCACATGAGAGAAGGACGCTGGGTGGAAGTTCATTACGAAAGGCTCAGAGGCTGGCACACACGAAAATATAATCCAATCACACATATAGAATTAATCGTACCTAAAAGAGAAGAGCCTTAATGGCTCTTTTTTATTGGGTGGTTGGTTAGTTGCGGCCTGGCGGTTTCGCGGTAGAAAAAGACGCGCCCGAGTGTCGGGCGCGCGGTGCTGTTTTGAAGCTCATGTTGCGCGGTTGGTTATGGTTCGATCTCTTTGAGGATTTCAATCGGATAAGTCCTATTACAGAGTATGAGTTCGGGAACTTCCTTGTCGAGAAACTCGATTTTGGCACGTCCGTCCTCTAGGACCTCGCGGATTTTGACTTGTCGACCAAAGGCCGCCATATCCCGCGCCAGCAATTGATTGCCGGATGAAAACATGAAATCTCCCCAACGATCTTCACAATCACCGAACTCGCGCTTGAGCTCACTGTGCGTCATTAGACGCATGGTTTTTCCTGCTGTAATCATGCAAAACGCCTCCCTTGTAGGATAATAACAGCCACTAGTTACAACGTCTGTAACTAAAGGTAATTCTAACATGAAAGAGATGGGATGTCAATTAAGGTGGTGCAAGAAAAACCCCGAGATAATATGCTCTCGGGGGGTTTATTTGCTTTATTATTTTCGCTGTACGTTAATATTAGAAACGTGATTTTCTACGTATGCCTTTAGGTCGATACCTAGTAATCCACACACTTCTTCAAGACCTGGTTCGAGCTCTTCAGCCCATTCTTCATATAGGTCTACCATACTATAGTCGAAATGATAGTACGGAGGAAGGGATGCGGCTCCATATTCCTTTAATAGAGCATAGTAGTGCGCAAGACCACCTGATGCACTGAGTTTCTGACCTATGTCTGAGATAGCGCCATGTTCGAGGTAGATGTCGTTCCAGATTTCTACATAGGCTAGATATTTCTCATATGACAATTCCCAATACCTGACGGCTGGAATAATGTCTACACATCCATACGTCTTCTGAGCAGTATCGTCATCAGCCCACTCTCCCCGTTCGACATATTGATTACCGATTTTGCCAGTCTTTGCGTCATATACTAGCCAGTCGCCGGTATGAACCTGTATATCATAGTTGATACCCCAGTATCTGTTCCAGCTTTCGTTTCCGTTCCATCTGTGTTCGATACTGTAACCACCATCACCCCAGAGTTCTTGGATCATTGGATCATGAGTCCAATCAATCGCTTTGCCCTTGGGCACTTCCATGTTGAATTTATGAACTGGCTTGCCTTCTTCATCGTATGCATAAAACCCTACTGTGTAAGTCTTAGCCTTATCACTACACCTGTCGACTATATCGCCTATGAATACCATGTTGATGTTTTTATTGTTGTAGACTTTCGGGATGAAGAAAACATAGCAATCATCATCGGTCATGCCCTGTCCAACCTGTGGTTGAATTACAAAGTCCCAGTAGGTGTTTGCTTCTTTTGAAGTCAACGTAAAACTTTCGTAGTCGTTAAACACTGAGGCTTCTACTTTTAGGTAGCCGTTATCCTTCTGTTTGGAATCCCAGATGAAATAGATGCCTGGGAAGTCTGCACTGTGGGCATTAGATGTAATCTTTGGCCCTGATGCATTTTTGCGGGTGTTGTTCTGGACTGCGTCTATGTTTGCCGCAACGGCCTTATCGGACTCGCCTTGCCACTTGATGGTACTGACTGGCTCTTTTCCAGCGAACGCAGGTACTGCGAATGAAAATGCAATGACGAACGTCATCATTAAAGCTAATATTCGTTTTTTCATGAAGTATTTTTTCTCCTTTACTCTTCATTTATACGCTACCGTTTTATTATATGCTTTTTCCCGAACAAGAAAATACTTGACATAATGGCTATTAAAATGCTCGTACTTAGAATCTATTCGTCGGCGTAGTTGTCGAAGTAGCCCTTGATCAAGACGACGGGCGTGCCTTTATCGCCGCTGCCAGAGGTAAGGTCGCAGAGGCTGCCGATGAGGTCAGTGAGGCGACGGGGAGTGGTGCCTTGAGTTTCTTCTTTGCCCATGAGATTTTTGCGCTTTTTGCGGATGCGCTCAACCATGGCTCTCTGGGCTTCTGCACCTTTTTTGTCGGCGAGTTCGTTGTCGGCGATGTATTTCAATTTAAGTTCGTTCGGGAGGCCGGTCAAACCGTCGGTGTAAGCCGGGCAGACGACAGGGTCGGCGAGTTCCCAAATCTTGCCGACCGGGTCTTTGAAGGCGCCGTCGCCATAAACTACGACTTCGACTTTGGTGCCGGTTTTCTTGAGCATCAGCTCTTGAACGTCTCGCACGAACTTGTCGCAATCGCGCGGGAAGAGCTTCACGCGGTCTTCGGTGGCTTTGTTGTGGCCAAGTAAACCGTATCTTTCATTGTAACCGCTGCCGTCGACGCTTTTGGTTAGCAAGTCGTCCAGGCCGTAGACTTTTTTGGCGCCGCCGAATTCGAGTCGGCGCTTTGTTTGGGTGCGGGTGTGGATGTCGGCGGCGATGACGTTTTTGGTGTATTTCAGGATCTCACAAGGGTCGTTGGCGAGGATAATTTCGGCGTTATTGCCTAATTCTCGGTATAGCTCGAGGTAGTCGATGCCGGTAAATTGGTGCTTGACGTCCTTGAAGTGTTCGCGGAACTCGGCTTCGGTAAAGACATCGCTGTATGGGTTGACGCCAGACTCGTAAATCTGGTCATCGCTGACAATATGGTTGCCGACTTCATCGGCAGGGTAACTGAGTTGGATGTAGAGTTTTTTGGCGCCGGCAGCGATGCCGCGAAGGGCAATCGAGAAACGGTTGCGGGACATGATAGGGAAAACGACTCCGACAGCGCCGGATGGAAACTTTTTCTTCACATCAGCGGCGATTTGCTCGACAGTGGCGTAGTTTCCTTGCGCGCGGGCGACGACCGCTTCGGTGACACCGATAATGTCGCGGTCGGCAATTTTCATACCAGTTTCTTTGGAATATTTGAGTACGGAATCCACAACGATTTTCGGCAAATCGTCGCCTTCGTAAATTATTGGCGTGCGTATCCCTGTGGCTTGCGTGCCAAATGTTCTCATTTTTGTCCTCCTTGAAGTATTTAGCGGAGTCGTTCCGCGGTTCCCTTTTAATTGTACCAGACTAAATACGACTCAGATGTTATTTTTTCGATATTCCGCGAGAATGTAGATGTCTTGGAGTTGAGTCTTGTTTTTGATGTCGAAGACGACAGGCAGGAAGCGTTTGGTCTTGCCCATGGGTTGGGCGTCTTGGATGGTCTGTTTAGCTGCTGGGCTAAGTGGTAATTCGAGCAATTCGGGCTGCGAGCTAGACGCAAAGAAGAAGGCTGTCTTGAAGAATCCGTCCCAGATAGAGAGCCAGAAAATCGGCTGGACTTTGTTGGCGCCTCGAGGGGTCGTCCATTTGTACTCGCCTTTTGATAGCCAGGATTTGCCGTCGTTGTAATAACGCCAGTCCATGAGGGTGATGCCGTATGGCTTGAGCCCGTCGATAAACTCTAGATAAGCTGTATTAGCCGAGCCGAGGCCTGATGCGATGACTGCAGGGGTTGGCTCTATGTTTGGGTCTCTCAATAATTGTTCCATATGGTCATATCATAACATCTGTACCACATATGCGCTCACTGTTAGAAATTTTGTGATGGGTGTATAATAGCCATAGGCATTAACGACGAAAGGAGTTTTGATGGCAGCTAGTGTCTACAGAGTGAAGCGTAACAGAGGTAAGGATTTTGCGTCCGTAGTAGGCGGATTGTTGGCAGTGTCTATCGTATTTCTTTGCGTCGGCTTTTTGGCAAGACAGGAGCGTCCGGTCTATGCTGCACCAGTGCCATTCCCTTACGGGCCGAGTATGATTTTTGTTTCCCAAGGCAGTCCGACCAGGCTTTATGAAGCAGTGCAAGTTCCTGGGACAAACACCGCCAACTTTTCTACTATCGGTCCCGTGCAAACGATTACTTACAATGCAATGGGGTTCAACCCGACTGACATGTTTCTTTATGCTATTAATACCAGCACGAACCGATTGATTCAGATTGACTCAACAGGCGCGACGACAGGGCTTGGGCCTGGAGGGTCGGTAGCTAATCTGCCGGCATTATCGGGTTCGCAGACATACAACGCTGGTACGGTCGGGACCTGCAACCCACCGAATACTTTATGGATAGCTCCTTCGCAGAATACAACGAGAATCTATTCCATCAATGTAGCGGCTGCAACGCCGACTGCGGTGGCGCTTAATCTCACTGCCGGATATGGGGGGACGAATACTCTGCCGAATGTCGCCGATATGGTATGTATGGAAGATCCTATTTCTGGTGATAGTTACATATGGGCAGTTTATGGCGGAGGCGGGAGTACCGCTGCCTTTCCTAATGGTATTTATCGTATAGACGTGACTCCGGGCAGCGGCAGATATGGCATGCTAGATTGGTTTAGTCTAGGTGGTCTTTCTTCAATCCAGTGGAATGGCGCAAGTTTCGGAGCGCAGTGGCTGTACGGAAACGGTAATCTGGGTATTTCCAACAACCAAACGGGGCATATTCATCAGATTGTAATTACAGATCCCGCGTCTTCTTCGCCGACATTTACCGAGGGCGCTATGCTATTTGGGCCATCCAGTAGCACGAATGATGGTGCTTCGTACGGTGGAGAGCCGATTGACCTGAGCTTGGAAAAGACTGCTGATACCGGAAATGATACGGGTGGTGATTCGACGCAGTATGTAGCAGGCGCGAATATTTCTTATACTCTGACTGTAACGAATAATGATACTGTTGGCGTTGCGAGCAGCGGTTTCTATATCACAGATACTATCGATCCGAATACCTCCGTGATTTCTATGGATGACAACTGCTATATATCGGCAGACGATCTTACTGGCAAGACGGTTATTTGTGTTTCTGGGTCGTTGGCAGCTCTAGCTTCGCAATCGTTCAATATTACTGTTTCGACTCCGACTACATTCGGCATGTGTGTTGAGAACACAGCCACTGTGACCGGCAACGAGGCGGATCCAGTCCCGGGCAATAATACTCCCCCCGCGGTGCAAAATTGTACCGCGCCTGACGGATACATTGTGAGCAAAATTGCAACTTCGGACAACCCGCGCCACGTCCGTCCGGGCGATGTCGTCACCTATGAAATTACGCTCCAGAACACCGGCGAAGAAGACTATACGAGCGTGACTACGTTGGCGACATTTATTGACGATATGTCGGACGTCCTTGATGACGCGTTTTATAACGGAGATTGCGCAACTGATATTGCAGATGGGTCGGAGACTTGTGGGCTGTCTGGGATGATTTTGAATTGGAGCGGCGACCTTTTGGCTGGAGACACGAAGATTGTGACTTACTCCGTTACGGTAACTGGTGGGGGTAATTTGCAATTGAATAACTCCCTGACTGTGACTGGTACGGATGGAAGTTGTTCAGGAGACTGCTCGACGCAAACTCTCGTTGGCGATCCAGAATATACGATAGATAAGACGGTCACAGACTGGAGCAAGACTCCGATAACCGAGATAACTCCAGACGGCACAACGCCGAATGACTGGGTTGTGTATACGATAGCAATAACTAATACTGGGACTTCCCCTTACACGAGAGGGTATCCGATATATATCGAAGACGACCTATCAGACGTGCTGGATGATGCGGTGATTGGCGCGGACAACTACGCTTCTTATGACACCCCGTCATACCGGGGTGAGCCAGGCGGTACTCCTGCAAACAACCCCTTGGTAAGCGGTACCACTCTGTACTGGAATGGGTCGCTTGC
>Ga0123356_10000423_pt1 | contig 48180 bp, 38 predicted proteins | sample TergutEmb28metaG_2_FD_92546 | JGI IMG/M metagenome (GOLD analysis project Ga0123356, IMG submission 92546) | Embiratermes neotenicus P3 segment gut microbial communities from Petit-Saut dam, French Guiana - Emb289 P3 | ecosystem: Host-associated > Arthropoda: Insects > Digestive system > Gut ...
GCAGGCCGGCAAGAAGCTGCTTCTCATTGCCGAGGATGTGGAGGGCGAGGCGCTGGCTACCCTGATCGTCAACAAGCTGCGCGGCACCTTTACCTGCGTGGCGGTGAAGGCCCCCGGCTTCGGTGACCGCCGCAAGGCTATGCTGCAGGACATCGCCGTGCTCACCGGTGGCCAGGTGATCAGCGAGGAAGTGGGACTCGACCTGAAGGAAGCCACCATCGATATGCTGGGCAAGGCCCGCCAGGTTACGGTGGATAAAGAGAATACCACCATCGTGGAAGGCGCAGGGGATTCCAACGAGATCAAGGCGCGCATCAATTCCATCCGCGCCCAGATCGAGGACACCACCAGCGATTACGACAAAGAGAAGCTGCAGGAGCGCTTAGCAAAACTGGCCGGTGGCGTGGCGGTGATCTCCGTGGGCGCTGCTACCGAAGTGGAGATGAAAGAGCGTAAGCTGCGCATCGAAGACGCACTGGCCGCTACCCGCGCCGCAGTGGAAGAGGGCATTGTGCCCGGCGGCGGCACCGCCCTGCTGGGCGTGCTGGGCAAGGTGGGCGCCGAACTGCCCAAACATACTGGAGATGCCAAGACCGGCGTGCAGATCGTGCTGCGTGCGCTGGAGGAGCCGATCCGCCAGATCGCTACCAACGCGGGCATCGAGGGTTCGGTGATCGTAGAGACCATCAAAAAGAGCGAAAAGATCGGCTACGGATTCGACGTGCTCAAGGGCGAATACTCAGACATGGCGGCCAGCGGCATTATCGATCCCACCAAGGTGGCCCGCTCGGCGCTGCAAAATGCGGCTTCCGTGGCGGCGATGGTGCTCACCACCGAATCGTTGGTGGCGGACCTGCCGGAGAAGAATCCCCCGCCCGCCATGCCCCAGGGCGGCGGAATGGGTGGCATGTATTAAGCCTTAAACCCCAAAAGAGAACAAACCTGCCAGAAATTCCGGCAGGTTTGTTTTTTGTTGTTATTACTTTCTGAGCGTAAACTCCACTCTGCTCGGTGCGATATACACCGTTTGGCCATCCGGCCATTCAAAGGCGTACCATTCGGAAGCCGATTGGCCGGTGACAAAGAAGATATCGCCGCTGTTCACTTTGCCCACCACATTGTAGTTGATGCTGCCGCCCTGGCGCACGTTCGTGCCGTTTTGCAGCACCACGATTTGCCCTACAGCGTTGTCGGGCCATTGGATGGGATCCGGGAAAGCGACATCGCTTTTTGGCAGAGATTCCGTTATGCTTTCGGTAACGGGGCCATCGCGGAGCACGGCTTCTTTTGTGATCGTAACGGTAGGCCTAAGGGAACTGGACGGCCAAGTGTGCAAGGGGAGCGTGATGCTTTCCCCTATGCCAAGGGAGCATAGGTTCTCCTCAAAGAAGTACATGGGCACAAGGTCGCCTGGCTCGCTGTTTTGGGGAGTCCAACAAGTATATGTAAAGTTCACATAGTCCCCGCTTGCGATATAAAGCGTATCGGAATCGTCCAAGCCGAGTTGGCGGCCATCTTTGTTATGGGCGCCTATGCTCTGCATAAACGCCTGCTGGACGAAATCGTCCACAAAGGGGTTAACGACAAAAGAACCGGCAACCTCAACGGATCGCTCGGCAACCCCATTCGTCCGTATGCTATAGAGGTACAATGAATCAGGAACAAATTGGAATCCATTCGCGATGGAAAACCATTCGCGCGTCTCAGCGGGAGCCAGCAAGCCCTGAAACAACTGAAGCAGCGGCATACGCGGGCCTGTGTCTGCCGATCCTTCGACAGGGATTTTTTCAATGGCGATCTCAATGATGTCGAACTGTGAAACATCGAACGCGTCGTCAAACCGTATATCGTATCCAATGATACCTTTTGGTGTATCAACCAACGTATATTCGTGGGGCTGCAAAGTGCGTTTGCCAAGAAATTGCCTGGTTTCGGGGCGGCCCCGAAACCCGTTCAAAACGAGCACCCGCTGTTCCGGTGCGATCCCGGTATCATGGAAAAAGAGGGTGCCAGACTTCCAATTGAGCACCGATTGCTCGGCAATAGCGCAAACAAAAGCTCCCATCGCGAAAAGAAAAACCACAAGAGCCGCGGCAAAACGCTTTATCATGCTAACCTCTCCTTGGCAAAATAATATTTTTTTGGTATTCGTCTTGTCTTTATGTTTTCCCTCCAGGGGGAAAGCATTTGAGCATAATTTCTTCCAACAATCTTCTAAGTAGGCGAATCGACGTGCAGAATCCCTCCACCGCAGTGGCGGAGGGATTCCAAAGCCGCGATGTGCAAAAATCTAGGGTTGGGAAAAATTATTTTCAAATGCTTTCACCCTGTGGTTTCCCTCTTTCTATTTGCGCAACTTACCTTCGGCGTGCTATCATGTATACCAAGCATTTCTATATTTCGAAAGAGTGATGAATCGATGGACATCAAATCCCGCATCGCCGCCTGGCTGGCGGAAACCTTAACGGCCTTTGATGCAAAGCTGCCCACGGAGCAGGTGCGTGCATTGCTGGAAGTGCCTCCCGATCCCGCCATGGGCGACTATGCCTTTCCTTGCTTTTTGCTGGCCAAGCAGTTGCGCAAGGCCCCGCCCCTAATCGCCCAGGCCCTGTGCGAAAAGTTAACGTCCCCGGAGTTGGCCGAGGCGCGCCCTGTGGGCGGTTACGTGAATTTTCACATCAACCGGGCCAACCTGGCCCAAGAAGTGATCGGCGCGGTGCTGGCCGCTCCGGATGCCTATGGTTCAACCACCCAGGGCGCGGGCAAAACCATATGCCTGGACTACAGCTCCATCAACATTGCCAAGCGCTTTCACATAGGGCATCTGTCTACCACCATGATTGGGCATTCCCTTAGGCGGCTCTACGATTACCTGGGCTATCAAACCGTAAGCATCAACCATCTGGGGGATTGGGGTACCCAGTTTGGCAAGATGATCTGCGCCTACAAACACTGGGGTTCCAAACAAGAGGTGGAGGCCGGCGGCATCGACGCCATGACCGCCCTATACGTGCGCTTTCACGATGAGGCTGCAAATAATCCCACTCTAGAAGATGAGGGGCGGGCTTGGTTTAAGCGCATCGAAGAGGGCGATGCCGAGGCCCTCGAAATTTTCAATTGGTTTAAGGAATTGACCCTGCGGGATGCGGCCAGGGTGTACGATCTGCTGGGCGTATCCTTTGATTCCTACGCGGGCGAGAGCTTTTTTAACGACAAGATGGATCGCCCCGTGGCCGAGTTGCGCAACAAAGGCCTGCTGCAGGAGAGCGACGGCGCCCAAGTAGTCGATTTGGAAGCCTACGGCATGCCGCCCTGCCTGATCCTCAAACAAGACGGCGCCACCCTGTACGCCACACGGGATGTGGCCGCCGCCCTGTACCGCAAGGATACCTATGATTTTGATAAGTGCCTGTACGTGGTGGCCTATCATCAGGATCTGCACTTTAGGCAGTTTTTTAAGGTGATCGAGCTGATGGGTTATCCGTGGCATAAGGACTTGGAGCATGTGTCCTTTGGTATGGTGAGCTACGAGGGACAGTCCCTGTCCACCCGCAAGGGGCATGTGGTGTATTTGGAAGAGGCACTGCTGCGGGCCATCGAAAAGGCCGAGGCCATCATTGCCGAAAAGTCGCCGGGCCTCGAAGCCCGTACCGAGGCCGCCCGGCAGATCGGAGTGGGCGCGGTGGTGTACGCCGCATTACAGAATAATCGCATCAAGGACATTGACTTTTGGTGGGATCGGGCGCTGAATTTTGATGGCGAGACCGCACCCTACGTGCAGTACACCCACGCCCGCTGTTGCTCGTTGCTGCGCAAAGCTACGGACGATTCTGCTAGAATGGCTCAGCCTGATTGGACAGGCCTCACCGACGAGGAAGCGCGCCAGGTTCTGCTGCTGATCTCCCGTTTCCCCGATGTTTTGCAGGAGGCCGTGGCACGCAACGAACCCTCCATGGTTACACGCCATGTAACCCTGCTGGCCCAGGCCTATAACAAGTTTTATTATGAGCACCGCATATTGGATGGTGCGCCCGGTGTGGCGACCGCTAGGATCAAGCTCACCGAGGCGGTGCGTGCCGTGATCAAAACCGGGCTGTACTTGATTGGCATTGAAGCGCCGGAAAGGATGTAAAGCTCCATGCAAGGGATAAAAAAGCACGTGGGTCATTTGGGGCGTTTTTTGCCTACCGTGTATGCTGCGATTTTCTTTTTGCTGGCCGTGTGCGGCTTGCTGGTGCTGGAATCTAAAGCGGGGAGTTACGGTTACTTGTCTTTGTCAAATGCGGCGCTGCTATTTGCGCTGCTTGCGTGCGGCGCGCTAAACGTGAGCGTGCGACAAGTGATGTTTTCGCCCAAACACACACTTTCCGCAGCACTCGCCGCATTGGCGCTGACCGTGACTTCCTCTTTTGACAAAATACCGGAAGAAATGAAGGGCCTGCCCTTTGCTTTTTCCGAAACTGCCGCTTTGCCAGGGTTCCTTCTGGTTTTTGTGGCGGTATTCTTTTTGTGCAAGGGGCTTTTTGCCTTTTTCTCCGTTGTGGCGGCGCCGCAGGCATCCACACCTGATTTAATGCTGCGAGAGGATGGTGGGCGCCGTGCCTTTTGGCTCAGTTTTCTTTTTTGTTCGGTGGCATTGATCAGCCTTTGGCTGTGCGTGAGCTATCCATACAAAAGCAGCCCGGATACACGAAATCAGTTGCAACAAGTGCACGGGTATCTTCGGTTGCTTGACCTTCACGCGCCCACCCATACCTTGCTGATAATGAGCCTCTTTTATGTTGTGGAGGACTATTGGTTTGTGGTCGCTGTACAGATCGTGCTGCTTTCTATAGCGTGCGGCTTTTTTGGAAGATACCTATGTGGCCGGCGCAGTGGGTTGCTACTCCCATATGGATGGGCGTGCGCCTTGTTCCAATTGGCCACTGTGGCCATGATATACAGCTCCCCGTGGAAGGATATGCCCTACACGCTGTGCATCGCCGCGCTGACCTATCTGTTTATGCGCCTGCCCGACGAGGATTGGCCTCTTACCACGCCACGGGCGGTCGCGTTTGGACTTGCGGCGGCGTTTGCATTTTTGTTCCGGTTCAACGGCGCTGTGGTACTGGTCGCCAGCGCGGTCTTTTTGACCGTATATGCGGCGCGGCGGCGTTATTGGAAACAGCTGGCTGCTTTTGCCCTTTCCGCCCTTGTGGCGGTGGGCGGCATGCAAGGGATTATCTATGGCCTGTTTGGCTTTGAGCGAAGCATAAACGGCTTTGCGGTACAGACGTTTATTTTTGGCATCGCCACCGTGGTGATGGAAGATGGGCAAATCACCGAAGAGGAGCTAGAGGAGGTCGATGAACTCCTTGGCCTGTACTGGATAGAGGAAAAATATGACAGGTCGGCTCCTAGCAACCTGTTATGGAGCAAAGAAGAATGGGAAGACGATCTGGACGGTTTTTTTGACGATCCAAATCATGAGCCGTACAACAACCTAATGATCGTATCCGCAGGAAAACAGCCGCAAAAAGTCATCGGCCTGTACTTGCGGCTTTTGCCTTGTAACCTAGGGCCTCTTACCGATGCTTTTTTGCGAGGCACAAAGTTTATATGGGCTTTCGAGGGGGTTTTTGGCCACATCTTTTTGCTTGTGGCGCTGGGGACAGCGATGGTGTTTTACTGGCCGCGCAAGACCTTTACCCGCCGGTGGGTGGCATTCTTGCCTGTGGCCGCCAATATGGTTTCGATCGCCGCGTCCACCATCACCAACGAGCTTCGTTATCTCTTGCCCACTTACACGCTGTTTGTGCCGCTGTTGTTCTATGTTCTTGCCACGAGAGAGAGGTGATCCTATGGATCAAGCCCAGGCAACCGCCCTGCTGGCGAGGCTGGACAGGCTCACCGTGCTGGCCCATGTGGGCGAGCATCCGGCTGCCCGCGCCCTGCGAAAATTGCTCAAGCTGCTGGCCGGGCCCAAGGCAACTCAAACCAAATACGTCCGGGCTTATGCCGCAGTGTACCGGGCCTGGCTGGACTGCCTGGCCCAGGGGCACGACGGTTTTGCCGGCGCCCTGCGGGAGGCCGCCTTGTTTATGCCCAGCCCATTGGCTACCCTATGCGCGCGCCTACCTTACGAGCAATTGCCCTACAGCCTGTTGCGCGCAGGCGCTCACGACCTGGCCGCCCTGGGAGAGCTGGCGGCTTTGCAGCCCGCTCCGATGCTGGATTTGGCGCAACGGGCCGGCATCCCCGGCGAGGCTTCAAGCGCGTTGCCCGCGTGGGAGCTTTTTCCACCCCATCAGCCTGCCGATCCACGGCTGGAGGGTTTTGCACTAAACGCCGATGGAATGAAAGCCCTTTCTGCTTTTTTTCGACTGCATGGCACCGGCCTGTTTGCCTCCTGCCCAGGCCTGACTTGGGTGGGCAAAAGCGCTGATTTTCCCCTGGGCCTGCGCGGTGTGAGCTCCCCCGATCCCATCCAACTGGAAGACCTTGTACTCTACGAAAAGCAGCGCCAGGCGTTGATTGACAATACCCGGGCGCTGCTGGAGGGCAAACCGGCGGCTAACATCCTGCTGTATGGCGACAAGGGCACGGGCAAGTCGGCCACCATCAAGGCGCTGCTGTCTCGCTTTTGGCTGGAGGGCCTGCGCATCGTGGAGGTGCCCCTGGCCTTTCTTACCCAATTGCCACGGGTATTTGCACTCCTTCGGGATCAGCCCGGCTCGTTTATTGTGTTTGTAGACGATTTGGCCTTTTCGGATAGTTGTCCCGAGTACACGGCCCTCAAAACCGTGCTGGAGGGTGGGCTGGAAGCCCGGCCCTCCAACACGGTGGTATACGCCACCAGCAACCGCCGTAACATCATACGCCAGCGCTTTTCGGAACGGCAAGACGATGTGAACGCGCGGGACACGTTAGAAGAAAAGTTTTCCCTGGCCGACCGATTTGACCTGCGGCTTACGTTTGAGGCCCCCAACCAGGAGGAGTATCTGCACATCGTGGCCGCCTTGTGTGAGGCGCGGGGCATTGCCCTGGATGAGAAAGCCCAGCAGGAGGCGCTGGCCTGGACGGTGGCTAGGGGTGGGCGGTCGCCCCGGTTGGCGCGGCAGTTTGTGGAGGCTAAACAAAGAGAAGTAGGGCGCGACGCCCTCGGCGCGCCGTGATTCGCCCCAAATAACGTATCTTTGTCGCAATACAGCGGCGCGCCGAGGGCGTCGCGCCCTACATGAAGCATACGTATTTTGTGGATTTTTGCGATGATATTTGATTATATCGGCGTGAACCGCTGGAATAGCGATTGTAAGCGTGCTGCTGTGTATGCCGCCGCTAATCTATCGCATTGGGATCGGGCAAAACGTTCAGTATTCCAACCTTCACCCGTGCCGAAACGCTGTTGCCGTCTTCATCTGTGGCGGTGGCGTTTAGGTATATGGTGGGTGAGCGGGGGTTCCAGGTGATCCTAAACGGGTTTCTTGTGGCATCGCCAAGCCCTTCGCTTCTAACCATTACGGCGTAGGGTTCGCTCCCGCCGGACACATTGGTTGCGTAGTGGATCAGCACTTCTACACTGCCACGATTTTCGCCGCCTAGGATGGTGTACCCCGATGTCCAAGCAAAGATCGATATAGTGAGCCCAGAGTCCGCATCGGTATTGGACGCACCATAGCCGCTCTTGCTTTTTTCTACATTGCTATGGAACAAAAACGCCTGGAACTCCGGGGTGGCGATGCCGGTTTCCGGCATCCCGTTGAGCATTTGCAGCTTGCGCAGCGCCTTTTCCGTATCCCCATCGAACCGGTCGTTCACCTGGCGCCTTGTTAGGTAGCCAAGATCCCGCATCCGGCCTTTTAGCGTTCGCACTTCCTCGCTTGTATCGCCCGGTTGCAAGAGTTCGTAGGGCAGCTCCGGCAGCATCACAAGATAGGCGGTGAGCACATGGCCCGTTCTGGAGCCGTGGGTTACCCTGCTCCATGTTTTTGCGCGCTCATGTACATGCACCAGCGCGTTGTTGGGCAGCCTGGCCACCACCCTGGCGCCGTCTTTAGCCTGGTTGCGCATATTCAGCGTACCCTGGGTGGTGGTTACCCTGGCAAAGGCGTAGGGGCCTAAATCAACATACTCCTCCTCGGGCTCTTCCTCTTCTTCTACAGGGGGAGGCGGGGGCTCGGTCTCCTCCAGGAAGGAGGTCATCACAAAGCCCGTGATGGGGCCGTTTTTGGCCGTGTAGGTCACCTGGCTCCACTCCGGGCCAAATTCCAGCACCTGCACCAGCGCTTTGTTGGGCAGCTTGGCCACTACCTTTGCGTTGCTCTTGGCTTGGCTGCGCATGTTAAGCGTGCCCTTGCCGGTGTTTATCAGGGCATAACCCGCCACATGCTGTTCCTCACTGTCGGCGGCTTCGATGGTTCCGGCGGCCATCGCGCAGCACGAAAGCGCCAGCAAAAGAGCAAACAGAAGGATCCAAAGCTTGCGCATGACGCGCCTCCTCTCGGCGAAAAACGTGCATATAAAGATGATACGCTATATATTGTACCATCACTTGTCAATCTACGCAAGATATGAACGCGTATTTGCACAAAGCTGCTTTTATTTACAAGGACGGATGGCCGTGCTATACTCTGTCAGAAGGCGTTTGGGAGGTATGATGGATGGAAATTGTAAAGCTTACCCTGGGCCCTTATGCCACGCACACCTACCTGGTAAAGGAAGACGATTTTTGCGCCGTGATCGATCCCGAAATCAATGATGGGGAGATCATAGCTGTTTTGGGGCAGCGGGGCTGGGCCCTTACCGACATCCTGATTACCCACGCCCATTTTGATCATGTGCGCGGCGTCAACGGTTTGCCCGCCGCCACATTACGCATTCATGAGGCCGACGCGCCCTATTTGCTGCCCCGGAATGAGGAGTTGGGGATGCCCTTTTTGAAAGAAGAAGCCATCACAAGGCCTGTGGTCCCTTTCAAAAACGGCGGAAAAATCGGGCCGTTCACTGTGCTGCACATGCCGGGCCATTCGCCGGGCAGCGCGGTTTTTGTAGCGCCTGGGCACGTGTTTAGCGGGGATTCCATGTTTGTGCACGGCGTGCCCGCGCTGGATTTTGTATTGAGCGACCGGGGGGCGTATATGGGGTCGCTCCAGGCCGCACGGGCCCTGGATCAAAATGCGCGGCTCCATGCCGGGCATGGCGGGGAGGGTTTGGTGCGGGATGGGATTCCCGTGTGGGTTTGATGAGGGTTTGATGAGCTATTGATTGCAGTTTGAAATCCGCCCCCAAAAATGATATACTGAAGAAAACCGACACAGCGATGAGGAGGAAACAACGATGGAGAGAAACATCGCATATCCAACCGCCCTGGTGAGCGAGATTCAGGTACGGGTCGGTTGGGCCCAAGTAGAACTGCTAAGCGCCGATATCCAAGAGGCCCAAGTGGCCCTTGCAGGTGACGACCGCTCAGTGCGGGAAATGGTGATACGGCACGAGGATGATAAGCTCACCGTGGAGCAACCCCAGTATGGCCTGCTTCCGCACTTTGACAGCAAATGGATGCAGATCCAAGTGCGCGTGCCCAGGGAGTGGTGCGGCAATGTGCTGCTGATCACGGTTTCCGGCGCCATTTCGGCGCGGAATTTGCGCGGCAAAGAGGTTCACCTGGATACCGCCTCCGGCACCGTGCGCGCTGAACGCATCCAGTGCGATACCTTTGAGATGAACGCGGTATCCGGCGCGATGCAGTCCACACGGGTGATTTGCGACAAGTTGCAGGTGCGCAACGTATCCAGCGCCATCAACCTATGCGAGATGGACGCCAACACCGTAAAGGTGATTTCCATCAGCGGGCAGGTTACGATGGACTTTGCGCGGCCCTTTTCCTCGCTGGATTTGCAGGTGGCTACCGGCGATACCCAGGTGTACCTGCCTGGCGACCGGGCCGAGGTGGCTTTCCGGTCGGTATCGGGCAAGCTGGCTGCCGAGGGTTTTGAAGGCGGCTCCGGCGCGCCCAGCGTAAGGGCTACGACTATTGCGGGTAGTTTGAGCGTCAAGAAACGGAAAGAAGCTGAGAATTGAAAGTTAGGGGGATATCGCAATGGCCAGAGGAGGCTTTCCCGGAATGGGCGGCGCGAATATGCAGCAGTTGATGCGCCAGGCCCAAAAGATGCAGGAGCAAATGCAGCAGATGCAGTTGGATTTGGACGGGCGCACCTATGAGGCTGCCGCGGGCGGCGGCATGGTGAAAGTGAAGATAAGTGGCATCCGGGAGGTGCTGGAGCTGACCATCGATCCCCAAGCGGTGGATCCTGACGATGTGGAGATGCTGCAAGACTTGGTGCTGGCCGCTGTAAACGAGGCGCTGCGCAAGGGCGAGGAAACCCGTGAGGCCGAGATGGCCAAGATGAACGCCGCGGCAGGCCTGGGAGGCCTGTTCTAGCCCATGTCCAGCCAAATCGAGCCCATTGCGCGTATGGCCGCCCAGTTGGCGCGCCTGCCCGGCATCGGCCCCAAGACAGCCCACCGGCTGGCATATTTTATTGTGGCGCAGCCCGAGGAGCAGGTGCGCGAGTTGGCCGCCGCCATCTGGCAGGGCCGCAAGAGCATCCGCTTTTGTTCGGTATGCGGCAATTATACGGCGGAGGATCCCTGCATGCTTTGTGCCGATTCCGGGCGCAAAAACGGCATCCTCTGTGTGGTGCGCGACCCCCGGGACGTGGCTTCTATCGAGCGCATGCGCGATTACCACGGCGGGTACCATGTGCTCCACGGCACCATTTCCCCCATGGAGGGTGTGGGGCCTGATGAAATTCGTATTCGCGAGCTGCTGGCCCGCCTTGCCCAGGAAGAGATACAAGAGGTGATCCTGGCCACCAATCCGGATATCGAGGGCGAGGCTACGGCCACTTATATTGCCCGGCTGATCAAACCCCTGGGCATAAAGGTAACGCGCATCGCCCACGGCCTGCCGGTGGGCGGCGACCTGGAGTACGCCGACGAGGTGACCCTGGCTAAGGCCATTGAAGCGCGCCGGGAGATGTAGTTTTATTTACACAAATAACGCTTTAACACCGAGAGCACTTCGTCGAAGTCAATCGGTTTGCCCACATGCTCGTTCATGCCGGCTTCTAACGAACGCTCCACATCCTCCCGAAATACATTGGCCGTCATGGCGATGATGGGGATGGTGAGCGCGTTTTTGATTGAAAGGGACCGAATTTGCCGGGTGGCTTCGTAGCCGTCCATTTCCGGCATCTGGATGTCCATCAGGATCAGGTCGTACCCAACCCCTGCGGCCTTAAACTGATCCACGGCCACCGCCCCGTTTTCGGCAATATCGATATGCAGGCCGGTGAACTCAAGCAGGGTAAGAACGATCTCGCGGTTGATCTCCACATCTTCCACTAGGAGCAAACGCTTGCCAGTAAAGTCCGCTGATTCGTTGGGCTGGGTTTCTTGCGTGATAGGCTCCTTATATTGCCCGGCCTCGCCGGTTTTTGCTTTGATGGTAAACCAAAAGGTGGTGCCCTGCCCCGGGGCGGATTCGACATGAATGGTTCCGCCCATTAGCTCCACCAAATGCTTGCTGATCACAAGCCCCAGCCCGGTGCCCCCGTATTTGCGCGCCATACTGTTGTCGGCTTGCTGAAAGGAAACAAACAGCCTGCTCATTTGCTCCTTCGTGATGCCGATGCCGCTGTCCCGAATGGAGAAACGCAGCTCGTTTACGCCATTTTCGGTGCCGATTAGGTTTGCTTCAAAATCCACGTTTCCGCCCTGGGGCGTGAACTTTACGGAGTTGGAGAGTAGATTCAAAATCACCTGGCAGAGCCGCTGATCGTCGCCCACCAACACAGGCGGAATGTCCGCGCCGATGTGCACATTAAATGTGATCTGTTTCTCTTCCATGGGGAATGCGATCACATCCTCCGCCCTTGCCATCATGTCTTGAAAGGCAAAGGTTGTGGTGGCCAGCTCCATCTTGTGGGCCTCGATCTTGGACATATCCAGAATATCGTTGATCACCCCAAGCAGGTGGGCGGAAGCGTCGTCGATCTTTTTTAGGCAATCGTCTTTGCGCAGCATATCCCCGGCTCCCTTGGCGATTAAGGTCATGCCGATGATGGCGTTGAGCGGGGTGCGAATCTCGTGGGACATGTTGGCCAAAAATACGCTTTTGGCCCGGTCGGCGCTGCGTGCGCTTTCTAGCGCCTGCTCCAAACCCGCCTGCAGCTTGAGCGTCCTGTTGCGCTCCCGAATGTAAATCTTTGTGGTGAACGACAGGATGATGCCGTTGCAGGCCCCCACCACCAAAAAGGTTTGCAGGTTATCCCACAGCCTGTTTTGCTCCCAGTATTCCTCGCCCCCCGATAGATTCAGGATGAACTCCCGCACGCCGGGAATAAACTGATCGGCGCAATAGCAGGCCAGCGCGGTAATCACATAGATGCCCATGATGGCAAAAAAGGGCCTGCCCCGCAGCAGCATAAACAGGGCAACGATGCCCAGCACAAAATAGGCGATCATGCCGCCATGCTGTCCGTTTAAAAAGAAAAAGGCGATGGGCATGGATACAAAACTGATCATGGCCGCGGCGATCCAGGAGCAGATCCGCCGGTTTTTTGCGTGAATCGATGCATAGAGAACCCCAACCAGTGCAAAGCTCAGCGCAAACATACACACCACAAAAAACCAGGGGGCTTGAATGATGGCCCTGGTGATACCGCACACAAAAAAACCGATGATCCCCACCAGCACCGTAATATTAAAAAACTTGGTTTCCAGGGGCAGGTCATCAGCCAAAAACTGATCTTGAATGTGATGGATTGCCAATTTCATTTGTAACCACCCCAACAGCAGTGTATCACAATCTGGAAGCGCAGGCAATAATATTGGTAAAGCATAAAAATCAAATAGGAATCAAATACCGCAACCTGGCGTACACATGTATCGCGGCTAAATCGATGTCGCGAACGACGCAGAGAAAGAGGATGATACCCGTGCGAAAGCTTTGGAAAGTGGCCACTGTGATCGCGCTGCTGCTCGCCGCGTTGGCGATGTTGAGCGGCTGCACCACCAACAACCCGGCAGAAATCACCCCGCTACCCACACCGAACCTCGCGCCCACCGTGATGGAAGCGCCTAACCCCACCGAACCGGCCGCCGGCGCTTTGCCCGGAACCGGCGCCGCTAACCTGAACATCACCGTGGATGGCAGGGCCCTCACCGAGCGGGGTGTGGATAGGGATCGGGCGGCGTGGCTGCCCCTGAAGGCGGTAGCCGAGGCGTTGGGCCATCGGGTTACCGAGGATGAGCCTGGAACCGCGCCGGGCGCAGCTCAAAACCGCCGGATCACGATCACCCCTCAAGGAGCCGGGGGCGAGCCGGTGGAGGTGACCTACCGGGTGGGCGCGGGCGATGCCGTAACCGAAGCCAGCATCGCCAGGACGGGCATGACCCAAACGCTCACCAACCCGCTGATGATGGTGGACAACACGCTGTACGCTGCCGAGAAGGTGTTTACCGAAGCGCTGAACGCCCATGTGACCTACGATGCCGGGGCTCGCACGGTAACGGTGACCAAGGGAACCGCGCCGTAAAATGTAAACGCGCAAAAAAAGGCATGCTGAGCCGCAAGGAGTTTTTTGCTCTTTGCGGCTTTTGTGTTTTGTGCTATGATTGGGTTGGAGAAACCTCGTTGTAGGGGCGATTATTAATCGCCCGAAAAAGCTGGCGGGCGATTGGTAATCGCCCCTACAAGGGCGACGTCGCGCCCTACCCTTGATTCGCATTTAAATAAAAAACAATTGTAATGCACATTGTGGGGGTACATATGCTTCGCTTCTATTTTGGTGTGATGGGTTCCTCAAAAACCGCCATGCTGCTCATGCAGCGGTATAACTACCTGGAATTGGGCCACTGTGTGGCCTTGCTTAAGCCCGAGGTGGATACCCGCGTGGGGCGGGACATCGTGTACTCCCGTGTGGGATTGCGTGCTGTGGCGGATATCGTAGTGAGCGCCCAGGACGATATCCTGGAGCAGCTCCGGTGGTTTGACGCTGCCCAGGGGCGCAAGCTGCAGCATGTGTTTATTGACGAGGCGCAGTTTCTAGCCGAACACCAGGTGATTGGCCTGGCGGATATCGCCCCCGAACTGGACATCCACTGCTATGGCCTAAAAACCGACTTTATGGGCAACTTTTTTCCGGGTTCCCAGGCGCTGCTGCGTTTTGCCGATGTCTTTCAAGAGGTGGAGGCCAGCCTGTGCTGGTGCGGCGCCAAAGCCACCATGAATACCCGCATCGACGATAAGGGCAATGTAATCAAATCCGGCGAACAGGTACTGATCGACGACGGCACGCAAATCTCCTACATCGGCCTGTGCTACAAGCATTGGCTGTGCGGCGAATCCCGCCCCAGAAGGCCGGTGCCCAAGGGCAGAGCTGGAAAAGGTGGAGTTATAGGCGTGAAAGCAACAAAAGGCTGATGTGATATTCTAACCCACTCCTGTACAGACTATTGACTAGCAAGAGGTCTGTAAAGGAGTTACGATGCATGGGGGTACAAGCGATCATTATGGCGGGCGGAGAGGGGACCCGCCTGCGCCCGCTGACCTGCGGCCTGCCCAAACCCTTGGTTCCGGTGTTGGATCAGCCGGTGATGGCCTATTCACTGCAGTTGCTGCGTAGGCATGGCATACCGGAGGCCGGGGCCACACTCCATTATTTGCCCGAGCTGATTGAGCAGCGGTTTGGCGACGGCATGGCTTATGGCCTGGATTTGCGCTATTGGGAAGAGGAGCGGCCGGTGGGCACTGCGGGCAGCGTGCGCCTGGCCATGGATGCGTTGGACGACGCTTTTTTTGTGCTATCCGGTGATGGGCTTACCGACTGCGACCTGACCGCTGCCATGGATTTTCACCGACGCAGCGGCGCACTGGTTACGCTGGTGATGAAGCGAGTGCCCGTGCCGCTGGAATATGGCGTGGTGATCACACAGAGGGACGGGCGTATCCAGCGCTTTGTGGAAAAACCGGGCTGGGGCGAAGTGTTTAGCGATACGGTGAATACCGGCATCTACATCCTACAAAAAGAGGTTTTGGAGCGGATTCCGGCGGATACGCCCTTCGATTTTGGCCGTGACCTGTTCCCGTTGCTTGTGCGGGAAAAACAGGCGGTGTACGGCTGGGTGATGGACGGTTATTGGTGCGATATCGGCGGCCAGGAGGCCTACTTGCAGGCCCAGGCCGATTTTTTGGAGGGCAGGATAAGCCTCGATACAGGCGTGGAGCCTGACGGACGGGGCAATCGTGTTGCGCCCGGAGCCAAGGTGTCGGCCGACGCCGCGCTGGACGGGCCCTGCTGGATTGGCGAGGGCGCGCGGGTGGAAGCGGGCGCGTATATCGGCCTGCACGCTGTGCTTGGCGCTGAAAGCTGGGTAGAGGCAGGGGCGTCGGTGAAGCAGGCCACATTGTGGCGGGGCGCGCGGATTGGCGCCAGGGCGCAAATACGCGGGGCGGTGGTGTGCCAGGACGCCACCGTGGGCCCCCAGGCCCGCCTGTTTGAGGGCGGCACAGTGGGCGATGGCAGCGAGCTGGGCGAGCGGTGTGAGCTAGCCCCCGGCGTAAAGGTGTGGCCTGGCAAGCGGGTAGAGGCTGGATGCCGGTTGGCCAGCAACCTGGTGTGGGGGGATTGCGCCCGCTGCACGGTGGACGCTTCCGGTGCGCTGGCCGGCACGCCGGAACAGGCCGCCATGCTGGGCGCAGCCTGGCTGCGCGCTGCCAAGGCACAGGACATGGGCCTCATGTGCGCACCCGGCGCTATGGCACAGGCCCAATACGCGGCGGTGAGCTCCGGGCTGATTGCCCAGGGCGCCTGTGTCACATTGCTGGGGGAGGGCACATTGCCCATGCTGCGTATTGTGCAGCGTTTGTTATCGTTGCCCGCCGGTATCTTTGTGCACGGCACCCGGCTGGAGATGACCGGCTCCCACGGTTGCCCTCCCAGCCGGGATTTGCAGCGATCCATAGAGTCCCTGGCCCAGCGCCAGGATTATCCCAGGCCCTTTGCCCACGAGTTGTATCCGCCACGTTTTGTGCAGGATGCCAGGGCTTTTTATGTAGGCGCGCTGGTCGCTCGGGCCGATGCCCGTGGGCTGGCCCCCTTTCCGTTGGGTGTGGCGGTGTTTGCTCACAGCCGAGAGCAGCGGGATTTGGCCCAGGAGGTGCTGGAAGCGCTGCGCCTGAAGGGCAGGACGGCCTGTGGGCCGGTGCAGGTGGACGGCGGCGAAATCGGCTTTTTGCTTAGCGAGGACGGGCAGAGTGTGACGGTGTTTGACGCTCAAATTACGCCGGAGGAGGGGCAGCAGGCCCTGCTGCGTTACGCCGCGCTGCTCCACGGGGGGGTACGTTGTTTGTTTGCGCCCACCCATGCGCCCCGTGCGCTGGAGGAGCTGGCAGGCAGGGTGGATGCAACGGTACGCCGGGTGAAATCCGCCCGGGAGGCCATGATGAAAGCCTTGCTAGATCCCGAGGGCGAACCGCCTGCCCTGGAGGAGCGGCTGTGGCAGATGGATGTGCAGTACGATGGGTTATGCGCTGCCCTGGCGATTGTGGGCATGCTGGCGGCCCGGCAAGAGACATTGCAGGAGGCGCTGGCCTCGCTGCCCGTAACTTTCCGTGTAAGCCGGGATGTGCCTTGCGCGTTGGCCGACAAGGGCCGGGTGCTCCGGGCGCTGGCCGAAGAGAACCAGCATGCCGACCTTACAGATGGGTTATGCGTGGATTTTAACGGCGGCTGGGCGATGCTGATCCCTTCAACAGACGGTGACGGTGCGTCGCTGCGGGTGCTGGCCGAGTCCCAGCGGGTGGAGTTTGCCCAGGAGCTTTGCGATCGTTTTACGCGCCGCACGATGGATTTGGTGAGGCGGGAATAAAGGAAGGTGGGGGCGCACATTGCGCGTCCGTTCCTTTTGTAGGGGCGAAATCCATTTTCGCCCGCCCCGAATATGCTCGTCGTGAAACCGTGTCTCGGGCGGATATAGAATCCGCCCCTACGGGTACGGTGGGTTTGCCGGTTGTAGGGCGCGGCGACCCGACGCACCGTGATTCGCCCAGAATAACGTGCCTTCATGCAATACGGCAGACGATCAATGATCGCCCCTACAAGGACGGCGGTCCGTCCGGTGGCTTCTATATCGCAAGCGCCAACTGCTCACCCACAAATCCAGCCGTCAGCGCACGCCGTACCACGTAACCGGCGTGGCTTCCGCTAAACTTGCCTCCGCAGGTAATAAAGTGCTTGCTTCGCTTTAGCGAGATGCCCATCTTTTTGAGCGAATCAAAGGAAAGGGCCCCCTGCCGCCGCGCCGCAAGAATGCGTTCAACCCCCACCGTGCCGATCCCCGGCACACGCAGCAGTGTCTCACGGTCTGCCGAGTTGACTTCCACGGGGAAACACTGGGGGTTGCGCAAAGCCCAGGATGCCTTTGGGTCCACATATTGCTCCAGGTAGGCATCCTGTGCTGGGGTGATTTCATCTGCCGAAAAACCGTACAACTGCATCAGCCTGTCCGCCTGATAGAGCCTTTGCAAACGCCATGCCGGTGTTTGCCGCAGAGGGAGATCGTCATACCCCCTGGCCCTATGCTGGTAGTGAAAGGCGCTGTAGTACACGCGGCTCAGGCCGTATTTTTGATAGAGCGCGCTGGAAAGCCGCAGGATGGTTCTGTCGTCTTCGCCCATGCTGCCAGCCATCATTTGTGTGGTTTGTGATGTGGCAAAGGGCCGCCCGTCGTATTTTGCGGCCCGGATTTGGGCGCAGATGTCTTCCATGGGGCCCAGGATGTTTGCTTTGTTTTTGTTTTTAGCCAGAAGGGCATACCCCTCGCTTTTGGGCACCTCAATGTTGACGCTGAGCCTGTTGGCGTACTGGCCCGCCTTTTGGATCAGCAGCGGATCGGTGCCTGGCATCACCTTAGCGTGGAGATAACCCCTGTAGCACATGTCCTGCCGCAGGATACGCAGGGTTTCGATGATCAGTTCCTCCGTGTAGTCCGGGGTTTGGATGACCGCCGAAGTAATAAAAATGCCGGGGCTGCCCTTTTGGACTTGTGCATGGGCCAGCTCGGCCAGCTCCCGTGGCGTGGAACGATAGCGCACTTTTTCTTCGATGCTCCTGCGACAACAGCAATAGGCGCAATTAAACGCGCAGTCGTTAGATAGAAACACTTTTGGCACGCTGGAAGTGCTTACGACTTCGCTCATGCCTGAAGCGCAGCAATCGGGCATATTTTGCTCGCTATCAGTTGCGATTTCATGCCTTGCGTCCTGGCGCATCAATAAAACCTTTTCATCAGGGGAAACGCTCTTTTTTGCGAGAAGAAGCATGCCGTATCACCATCCAAAGCGAACTTGTGTTCTGGTGATATTATAAGGGCATGCTCGATAAATGTCAATGTAAAAATGCTACTTTAATCTCAGTGCCTTCGCCCACTGTGCTTTTTAAGGCCACCTTTGCCTCATGCAACAGGGCCCCGTGTTTTACGATCGACAACCCCAACCCGGTGCCGCCGGTGCTACGGCTATGGCTTTTGTCCACACGATAGAATCGCTCAAACACCCGCTCTTGATGTTCCGGGGCAATGCCAACGCCCGTATCCGCCACGGTTACGGTTATGCCTTCGCCTGTATTTTGAACGCCCACGCACACCTTGCCGCCCGGCTTATTGTACTTGATGCTGTTTTCCATCAGGTTAAACAGCATCTCCTCCAATATAGAGCGTACACCTGAAACGATGGCCTCTTCGCCATCTACCATGATGGAAACTTGCTGGGCATCGGCAGCAGCAGAAAGCAAGGCAGACACATCCCGCGCTAAGGAAAGCAACCCCACCTGTTCTTTTGGGGCTGGGGCCTGCCCTTCGTCCAGCTTGGACAATGCCAGAATATCTTCAATCAGCGTGATCATTCGCCGGGCCTCGGCGTGAATTTTTCCGACGGCTTCGGGTATATCATCGGGCTGCACCATGCCCGCCGCCAGCATCTCGGCGTATCCGGCGATGGAGGTCAAGGGGGTCTTAAGCTCGTGGGATACGTTGGCGGAAAACTCCCGCCGCGTCTCCTCAGCTTGCTCACGCTCAGTAACATCCAATAGCAGCAGAATGGCGCCGCTCGGCACCCCTTCCATCAGCACCGGGTTCGCTAGAAGTTGATAAAAACGTCCGTTGCGCTCCAGCCTCGCTTCAGCTGTACTGCCGGATAGCGTCAATTTGACCGCGTCGTGCATGGGCAGATCACGGGCCAGGGCCATGTAATGCCTGCCCGCCACAGCATCCGCCCCTGCATCAAACAGCCGGGCGGCGCTCCGGTTGATGGACAGCACCGTGCCGTCCGCTGCCAGCACCACCAACCCTTCGGCCATATTGCCGGTGATCGTATCAAAGGCGCGCCCATGGGATTTGATGGCATGGAGCTGGTTGTCGATGCGTTGGTTTTGTGCCTGCAATCGGGTAAGCAGGGGGGTAAGTTCTTCATACACATCGTTTTCGGCCGGGTTTTCCAAGTCGAGGGTATCGATGGGGCGTACGAGTAAGGCGGTGAGTTTGCTTGCGATTAAAGCGCCCAAAACCATCACCACAATAAAAGAAAGGATCAGTGCGGGAATCAAATCAAGCAGTGCGCCCAGCACGGTTTGCCGCGTGTCGGACACACGCAATACCGATCCGTCGGCCAGGTGTTGGGCGTAATAATACGTCCTACGGTTCAGCGTTCTGGACAAGCGGCTGTCTTGCCCCTCGCCGTGTTGAATCGCCTGGATTACTTCGATGCGATCCCCGTGGTTCTCCATCTCGGCGGGATTGGCGTTGCTTTCGTACAGGATGCTGCCGTCGGGAGCGATCCAGGTGACGCGGATGGGGCGGAGTGCGGCGATTACGTCTATAGATTGTTCTGGAGGTTGTTCTGGGGGCTCGTCCAGCGACGCGGCTAGGACACCCGCCGCATTTTTGAGGGCGCCATAGGCCTGTGCCTCAAACGCGGCGGTCACCCGTGGGATGATAAATGCCGCCAGCACAAGCACGGTAAACAAAACCAGCAAAATCATGTGCCCGATGATGCGCTTTCTCATTCGCTTCCCTCCTGAAACTTGTACCCAACGCCCCGTACTGTACGTATCCAATCGCCATAGCTTTGGAGTTTGCTGCGCAAGGTTTGTACGTGCACATCCACGGTGCGTGTGCCCCCCAAGTATTCGGCATCCCACACGGCGCTGAGCAGGCGCTCGCGGCTGAACGCGATGCCACGGTGTTGCATCAAAAATTGGAGCAGGTCAAATTCTTTTAAGGTGAGATCAATGGTATCGCTATCCAGGGTGCAGGCGTGGCGCTCTACATCCAGCGTAAGGCCTTGGGCCGTGAGCTGTTTTGCTTTTTCCGGCGGCTTTGCGCGGCGGAGAAGGGCTTTGACCCGGGCCACCAACTCCAGCACACTAAACGGCTTGGCGATATAATCGTCGGCGCCTTCGTTCAGGCCATGCACACGGTCGATCTCCGCGCCCTTTGCGGTCAGCAGTATAATTGGAATATCCTGTGTGCTGGCTTGTGCCCGCAGGCGGCGCAGGATGGACAGGCCGCCTTCGCCGGGCAGCATCAGATCCAGCAGCACCAGCTCCGGGCGCTTTTGATCACAGGCGGCCCAAAAGGGCAACGCCGAAGCAAAACCCTGGGCCTCAAAGCCGGACTGGCGCAGGGCGTAGAGTATCATATCGCGGATGTCCGCCTCATCCTCTACCGAATAGATCATGCTTGATCCCCTTTGTGTCTGCCGGTGATGGCGAAGGCCACCCATTCGGCAATATTGGCTGCGTGGTCGCCAATGCGCTCCAGGTATTTGGCGATCATCAAAAGATCCAATGCTTGGCCGCCCGCGTCTACCCGCTGCTCGATGAGGGCGATTAGCTCATTTTTGATATACACAAACAGCTCGTCCACAATATCGTCGTGGGCAATCACCTGCTCGGCGAGGGCTAGGTTCCGCGATACAAAGGCATCAATGGATGATTTGACCATCCAGATGGTTTCCTTCGCCATTTTGGGGATGTGCTCCAGGCGCTTGATGTAGGGTGCGCCCTTTAGCATCACCACGATCTCGGCAATGTCGGCGGCCTGGTCGCCGATGCGTTCCATGTCGGTGATCATTTTGAGTGCGGCGGAGATCAGGCGCAAGTCCCGTGCCACGGGCTGCTGCTGGAGCAATAACCGCAAGCACAGGGATTCGATATCGCGCTCCATCTCGTCGGTCCTTTTTTCAAACGCAATGACCTCCCGCGCCAGATTCACGTCCCGGTCAACCAGCGCCTTGGAAGCACGCTCAATGGCGTATTCGATGGTTGCGCCCATCTCGATGAGGGCCGCGTTGAGCTTTTGTAACTGTTCGTCAAATTGGCTGCGCATTAACCGAACCTCCCTGTGATGTAATTCTCGGTGCGCTCGTCTTTGGGCATGGAAAAAAGCTGCGCCTTGGGGCCGAATTCCACCATCTCGCCCAACAAAAAGAAGGCGGTCCAATCCGCGATGCGTGCGGCCTGCTGCATGTTGTGGGTTACGATCACGATGGTGTAATCTTTCTTCAGCGCCATGCAGAGTTCCTCTATGCGGGAGGTGGAAATTGGATCGAGGGCACTGGTGGGTTCATCCATGAGCAATACATCGGGTTCTACGGCCAGGGCCCTGGCGATACACAGCCGTTGCTGCTGCCCGCCGGACAGGCCCAGGGCGCTTTTTTTGAGCCGGTCTTTTACCTCGTCCCAGATGGCGGCGCTACGCAACGATTCCTCCACAATGGCATCCAGCTTTACTTTGCCTCGGACACCGTGGGTGCGGGGGCCAAAGGCCACGTTGTCGTACACGCTCATGGGGAAGGGGTTGGGTTTTTGAAACACCATGCCCACCCGCTTGCGCAGCAGATTGATGTCCATATCGCCGTAAATGTCCTGCCCATCCAAGGCGATCTTGCCCTGGATGCGGCAGCCCTCGATCAGGTCGTTCATTCGATTAAGTGTCTTAAGCAGGGTGGATTTGCCGCAGCCGGAGGGGCCGATCAGCGCGGTAATTTCCCGCTCATGGATATCCATATGTACGTCTTTGAGCGCCTGTAAATCCCCATAAAATAAATTGAGATTTGAGATGTGTATTTTTTGCATAGTTACCCCTTTGCAATACGCTTGGCAATGGAGCCGGACAGCGTGTTGATCCCAAACACCACGATCAGCAGCACAACAGCGGTGGCGTACGCTTGATCCACGTACAGGCCTTCGCTTGCCAGCGCAAACATGTGCACCGACAGCGTGCGGCCCGAGGAAAGTATACTTTTGGGGAAGCTAGCCACGGTGCCCGCCGTATAGAGCAGCGCCGCCGTTTCTCCCACGATGCGGCCCACCGCCAGGATCACCCCCGCCAGGATGCCGGGCGCAGCCGAGGGCAATACGATACGGAACACCGTGCGCAATCTGCCCGCGCCCAAACCAAATGCCCCCTCCCGGTACAGGTCGGGCACGGCTTGCAGCGCTTCCTCGGTGGTGCGCAATACCAGCGGCAGGATCATCAGGGCCAAGGTGAGGGCCCCGGCTAGTATAGAGAAACCCATCTTAAGGGCGGTGACAAAAAATAGCAGGCCAAATAAGCCGTAAATGATGGACGGGATGCCTGCCAGGGTTTCCGCCGTGATACGAATCAGCGCCACCAGGCGGCTGCCCCGGCGGGCGTATTCCACCAAATACACCGCCGCAAACACCCCCAGGGGCAAAGCGATGGCCAAAGACACCGCCGTCATGATCAGCGTGTTGACGATAGCCGGCAGCATCGAAACATTCTGTGTAGTGTACTCCAGCTCAAACAACTCGGGCCGCAGATGGGGTACACCCTGGATCAATATATACCCAACAACCAGGGCCAGGGAACCTAATGTAAGCGCCGCGGCTCCGACAACCAGCCAGCGCAGCAGTCGTGCCGTCATGCCAACATCCTCCTTTTCAGCATCCCAAAAAACAGGTTGATGAGCAGGATAAACACAAACAGAACGACTGCTGTGGCCACCAGCGCTTCCCGGTGCAGGTCGGCCGAGTATCCCATTTCTAGGAATACATTGGTGGTGAGCGTCCGCAGCCCCCTTACCAGGCCCGCAGGCATACGCGCCTGGTTGCCGATGACCATGGCCACAGCCGTGGTTTCGCCGATGGCCCGGCCCGCGCCCAGCACGATGCCTGCCAACACCCCAGACTTGGCGGCGGGCAATTGCACAAAAAACACGGCCCGCTCATGGGGCGCGCCCAGGGCAAGGGCAGCCTCGTAATACGTTTCGGGCACGGCCCGCAGCGCGGCTTCGGTTACGGTGATCACCGTGGGCAAAATCATCATGGCCAGCAAGGTGGAGCCGCTTAGCAGGCTGTATCCGTTGCCGCCGAACCATTGGCGTACCGTGGGTACGATCACGATCAACCCAAAAAAACCGTATACCACCGACGGAATGCCCGCCAGCAGCGACACGGCGGGCTTCAGCACACGATACAGCCGTTGGGGGCAAAACCGGGCCAAATAAATGGCGGTGAGCAGCGCCACGGGCGTGCCCAACAGCAGCGCGTATCCGGTGATGTAGATGCTGCCCAGAATCATGGGCAGGATGCCAAAGATGCCGTTCATCGGCTTCCATATCTGGCCAAACAAAAACTCAAAGAAGCCGATCTTGGCCATCCCTGGAAAACCGCCCCCGAATAAAAACAAAGAAATAAGCAAAACCGCAAGCACAGAAACGCAGGCGGCGCTTAGAAACACCGCCCGCATTGCCTTCTCGCGAAAGGCATTTGTTTTCATTGGACATCCGCCCAATCCGTGATTTCGCCTACAAAGATGGCGCGCACGGAATCCTTTTCAACGCTGTCTACCGGGTTGTCCAGGTTCACGATCACCGCGATGCCGTCGATGGCGATCACCGTGGCGGTCAGTTTCTCCAGCTCACTCTCCCGCAGCGCACGGGAGGCCATGCCGATGTCGCAAATGCCGTCGATGGCGGCTTGCATGCCGATGCTGGAATCGCTCTGCTGGATCTCCAGATTTACTTCGGGATTCAGCGCCACATAGGCTTCCTTCAGGCGCTCCATCACCGGGGTTACAGACGAGGACCCGGCCACAACCACCTTGCCCGATGCCGAACCGGCGTAGGCGGGGGCATCGTCAGCCACCGCGATATAACCGCTGGCTTCCACCACGGCTTGGCCTTCCGCCGAGAGGATGAAACCAATGAAATCCTGGGCGGCTTCGCTTACGTTGTCGCCCACGGCGATGTTAAAGGGGCGGGAGATTTTGTATTCGCCGGACTTGATGGCATCGGTGGTGGCCGCCGCGCCGTCCACGGCCAGGGCCTTTACCGTGTCGTTCAGGGAGCCCAGGGACACGTAGCCGATGGCGTTGGGATCGCTGGCTACGCCGGCAAGCATCACCGATGTGGAGTTGGTGATGATGGCTTCGTCGGTGGTCATGTCCATGTTTTGGCCTGCGTCGTTCCTTACCTGGACGCCAAGCAGCTCGATGAACGCGCCCCGTGTGCCGGAACCATCCTCACGAGAGATAACGGTGATTTCCGCGGCGGACGCAAGGGCCGGGACAACCAAGAGAGACAGCGCAAGAACCAGAATGATGCTTTTCTTCATTTTTTTCTCCTCCTTGTTTTTGTGACAAGGATAGGATAACAAGGGATTGTACGGTATACATATGGGGAATGTAAAGAGTTTGTAAATTAAGGGTATGGACACGACGCGCAGGTTAAATAAAATCCAGTACCGAAAAGGGTAATTCGCGCGCATTAGGGTCGCGGCCATGGCGATAACGTGAGTGTTTTCGCGAGTTTCGCTGGTTCCCTTTCGCTCGACAAAGTGATACAGCTCATCGATTTCAAGCGTATGTTCTTTTTCGGGGAGTTCATCTGTTTTTTTAATCCAGTTGTACACGTTGACTTTGCTGAACCCGAAAACCTTGCCTACACCCCGACCACTTGCACCAGCGTAGTAGGTTTTGATCGCCTGTTGCCGCACCTCTTCCGGGATTTTACGTGTTTTCGGGTCCAGGGTGTAGTATTTTCCGCATTGCGGGCAACAACGCATGGAGAGGGCAATGATTGTGAGAATTCGACATAGGGAGATGAGGGAAGGGGCGGGCTATCGCAACGAGCTATCAACTTTTAGTTCCCCGCATAAAAATTTATTTTTCGAACGATTAGTTTTGAAAATAAAATTGCCTAGAAGCTGCCTGCTCCAGAAGATAAACAGATGAGCAATAAACAAAAATCCCCGCAAGCCTTGATGCTGCTGGGATTTTCGCTATGACCCATCCGCGACTCGAACGCGGGACACCTTGATTAAAAGTCAAGTGCTCTGCCAACTGAGCTAATGGGTCATGCTGCAAAACCGCTTGGATATAATAGCATGGGGTGTGCGGAAAGTCAATATCAAAACCCGGCATCGTTATGCATTGATGCCGGGCTTTTTTGCTATTTGTTTACCTATAGGGCGCGATAAAGGCTTCCACGATCTCCGGATACCACCAGGTTACGTTGCGCCTGTCCATGACGCCGAAACCTTCGTTGTTCGCAGGCGTTATCTGTATTCCGTTGTCCCACCAAATCACGGGCACACCGTGCTCGGCGGCTTTGCCTGCATAGTGGGCGGCCCATTCCACGCGGGACTCCAGATTGCCCTTTTCCACGCTGCCGCATTCGCCCATCACCACAGGGATACCCTTGGAGAGGAAGAACCGATCCAGCCGCCGGAACAGAGCGTCGATCTCCCTGGCCACGCTGGAGGTAAAGATGTTGTCCGGCGCTTTGGTGTTTAGGGCAAAGTTATACGGCGTGTAGGCGTGAACCGAAACGATCACCCGGTCGTCCTCCGGCAATACAAACCCTCTGAGGGCTACTTCGTCCGCCGAGGCGGCGATGGTGGGCACCAGGATGTAGCGTTGGGCGTTGTGGCCCTCGGTGTCGCGGACAGCCGCCACGATCGCGGCGTTCCATCGGTTGAGCACATCCCGGGCTTCCGCCGTGCCGCCCGACCATTCCTGGGGTGTGCCTTTCATGCGCGGTTCGTTCATGGTTTCGAAAAGCAGCTTTTCGGAGTAACCGCCAAAGCGCCCCGCAATCTGCGTCCACACCGCGATCAGTTTGCCCTCTACCGATTCGTAGTTGTCGTAGGAGGGGAAGTGCCAATCCTCGTGGTGCAGGTTGAGGATCACGTAAAGCCCGTTGTCGATGCCGTAATCCACGACTTCCTGCACACGATCCATCCACGGTTCGTCGATCTTGTACTCGGGCGCGGGCCCGATGTGGGCTTCCCATGTCACGGGAATACGGAATGTGCTGAACCCGGTATCGGCCAGCAGCTTGACCATTTCAGGGGTGGTTACGGGATTGCCCCAAGCCATCTCGCATTGGGCTGGTGTTCCTAGCCTGGAACATATGGCATCCAGCGTATTGCCCAAGTTCCAGCCGGCGCCCATACCGGCCAGTAGTTCCTGGGCGGATAGATCCCTGAAATCCATCATTCTTGATTTTTCGTCCAGTTGGCCGTACACAACGGCGGCGGGCAGGGGCGTAGGTGCTGGTTCCGCCGCCGTTGGTTCGGTTTTGCTGGACCCTTTTACCTGAAATAGTTGTTTAGCGCGTCTTGGAACAGCAGCTTGTTCTCTTCGGCAAACTGGGCGGGGGTCTTTTCGCCGGCAATCAGCGGCCCTAAGATGCCGCTGGCAACGCCCAGGTTGTCCCAAAGGTCTACGGTGATCCGCCGGGCCATCATTTCGGCGTACTCAAAGTTGCGTTCGGTCATGTAGCAGTCCATGGACCATTCCAGGTCTCCGGCCAGGACCAGATCGTCACCGTACCAGTGGAAATAGTCATACATCACGTCGTACACAAACCGCGGGTCTTCTACGCCTCTGGGAATAAAGTAGTAGTTATCGCTGGGTACGCTAAAGAAGTTGGTGGCGTCGTCGCCCTGGGGGCCCCTGGGCCACGGCACCACGCCGATCTCAAAGGGCAAGGGCCTCTCCGGGCCGCCGCCCTGGGCGTTAAACAGCCAGTCCGCGCCTACCCAGAAGGCGGACTTGCCTTCGGCATACAGGTTGTTGTTGATCTCCCAGCCGGACTCATCCCAGGGGCGGGCGGTTCTATCCACATTGTACAGGTTGTAGATAAACTCCAGCACCTCGATGGTGGCGGTGGAGGTAAGGGTCTCCTGGGGCCCGCCAGCAATCGTAGTGCCGTTGGAGAACAGCAGGCTGGTGAGCATATTGGTCCAGTAGCCGCTCCAGCCGTACACGTCGATCTCCCCATCGCCGGTGGTGTCCTTGGTAAGGATGGTGAGGTACTCCCGCCATTTGTCCCAAGTCCATTCGCCGCGGTCATACAGATCCTGGGGATTCTCTAGGTTGTTTTCTAGGATCATGTCCATGTTAAACGCCAGCACATACGTGCGCAGCGCGGTCACCGGCGAGGGCGTAAACAGCACATTGCTGTCGATGCCCGGAATGCTTAGGTACTTCATCACGTTTTGATCGCCAAATATGTCGGTGTCTTCCAGCCCCATCTCTTGCAGCGTTACGCCCAGATTGCTCAGCGCGGCGGGGATGCCGAATTGCACATCGGCCATGTACACATCCGCGTCGGGCGCTCCGGCCATGATGGAGGTGGAGATGCTCTCTTGCACGCCATCCCAGGTGAAGTTCTCAAACCGGATCTCCACATTATACTTTTCTTCTACGGCGCGCAGGTTGTCGAGCCTCATCTGCGCGACGAGGGGGTCACTTAGGCCGGCGTCGTCGTAGATATCGGTGTGCCTGGAATCGTAGAATATCTCATACCAGGTGGCGATGGTGATGATGCGCTTGCCATCGGCGTTGTACCTTGCATGTTCGGCGTAAACGACAGGGGCCGCCAGGGCCAGGATCATCAATGTGGCCAACAGGATGCTAATCAAACGTTTCATAGCTATACCTTCCCTTTCTTAATATTTACATTACTGTGCCGTACCCATGGTTACCTTGATTACCACAAGGGCCTCGCCGGTGTCGCCTACATAGAACTTGTCTAAGAGGGTCTCCAAGTCGTCGGTGCCAAAGGAGGCCACGATGTCGTCGTAGCTAAACTGGGCTACGCCGTCGCCCGCCACAAAGGCAGCTACCTTGGCCCAACCTACGACATGACCATCGGTCCAGCTCTGGAAAACCAGCTCGGGCACGCTGTCGCTCTCGTAGGTTACGGTGACGACTGTGCCGGGGGCAAACCAGGCCCCATCAATGGGACCGTCGTTTTTTGCCGCGTCCATGGCCACAGCCTGGCCCCAGCCGCCATCGGTCGTACCTTCGGCGCCCTCGATCACAAACTCATCGGCTACCGTTACAAATTCTGGGGGAGGCGGGGGCACATACTGGCCAACAAGCACCTTCAGCACGGTCAGAGCCTCGCCGGTGTCGCCCACATTGAACTTGTCAAAGTAAGTCTCCAAGTCGTCGGTGCCAAAGGAGGCCACGATGTCGTCATAAGCAAATTGCACGACACCGGGGGCTCCGGCAAAGGGGGCCACCTTGGCCCAGCCGTTAGGGTTGCCGTCCGTCCAGCTCTGGAAGATCACCTCGGGTACGCTGTCGCTTACGTACAACACCACGACCACCGAGCCGGGGGTGAACCAGGCGGGATCAACGGGGCCGTCATTTTTCATCGTATCCATGGATACGGCCTGGCCCCAGCCGCCCCCGGAAGCGCCTACAGCGCCCACGATCTCAAAGACGTCGGCGATGTCTACTAAGGGCAATAGAACGATGGCCTCTTCCTCTTCGGCTTCTTCCTCATCGTCGGCAGCAACCACGGGCGCGGTTTCTACAGGCGCTGTTGCCATGCCCACGGTTACTTTGGTTACGGTAAGGGCTTCGCCGGTATCGCCTACATTGAATTTATCAAAGAAGGCCTCAAAGTCGTCGGTGCCAAAGGCCTCTACGATATGATCATAGTAGAACTGCGCCACGCCCTCTTCCCCCGCAAAGGGAGCCACCTTGGCCCAGGCCACGGGATTGCCGTCGGTCCAGCTCTGCCAGATAATTTCCGGCGCCTTTTCGCTCTCGTATTCCACGGTGATCACCGTGCCGGGGGTAAACCATGCAGCATCCACGCTACCGCCGTTTTTGGCGGTATCCATGGATACGGCTTGGCCCCAGCCGCCGGATGTGGAGCCGGTTGCGCCTTCGATCTCAAAAGCGTCAGTTACTTCTACCGCAGGGGGCAAAACGATGGCTTCTGCTTCTTCCGCCTCTTCTTCCTCATCGCCAGCTTCGGGCGCGGAGGGCAAAGCGCCAACGGCCTGGCCCACGGTTACCTTAAATACCGTAAGGGCATCGCCGGTGTCGCCCACGTAAAACTTGTCAAAGAAAGTCTCGAAGTCGTCGGTGCCAAAGGAGGCCACGATATCGTTATAGCTGTACTGGGCAATGCCTGCGCCTGCTGTAAAGGGGGTTACCTTGGCCCAGCCGTTGGGGTTGCCGTCGGTCCAGCTTTGGAAGATCACCTCGGGCGCACCGGTGCCTTCGTACAACACGGTGATCACCGTGCCGGGGGTAAACCACGCGGCATCCACGATGCCGTCGTTCTTTACGGTATCCAAGGTGACTGCTTGGCCCCAGCCGCCGGGGGAGGAACCAGCCGCGCCTTCGATCGTAAACTCATCGTTTACGACGGCAAGGGGGGGCAGGGGCACACCAACCGTCACTTTGATTACGGTAAGGGCATCGCCGGTGTCGCCCACGTAGAACTTGTCTACAAAGGCTTCTAACTCATCGGTGCCAAAGGCGGCCACGATGTCTTCATAGCTGAATTGGGCGATGCCATTGCCCAGGGCAGAGGGGGCAACTTTGGCCCAGCCGGAGCCGTCGGGCGCGCCGTCGGTCCAGCTCTGGAAGATGACCTCGGGCAGGCTGACGCCATCATAGGCCACGGTCACCACTGTGCCGGGCGCAAACAGCGCGGCATCCAGGGGGCCATCGTTTTTGGCGGCGTCCATGGTTACTGCCTGGCCCCAGCCACCAGCTGAAGATCCGGCCGCGCCTTCGATCACAACCTCATCGGCTACGGCAAAAGGCGGCGGGTAACCCTGGCCATAACTCACCTTGATTACGGTAAGGGCCTCGCCGGTATCACCCACGTTAAACTTATCAAAGAAGGCCTCAAAATCGTCGGTGCCAAAAGAGGCCACGATGTCGTCGTAGAAGAACTGGGCCACGCCACCTTCCACAATGCGCGGGGCTACTTTTGCCCAGCCATTGGGGTTGCCGTCGGTCCAGCTTTGCCAGATCACCTCGGGGGCGCTTTCGCCGTCATACGCCACGGAAATCACCGTGCCGGGGGTGAACCAGCCGGGCTCGATTGTGCCGTCGCTGCGGGTGGTTTCCAGCGATACAGCCTGGCCCCAGCCGCCCGGTGTGGAGCCTGTGGCCCCCTCGATCACGGCTTCGCCTGCCAGGGTGTACAGGGCCGTGGGGCCGCCCTGCTCGTCAAAGCCCTCTGGCGGGTTAAACACGGCGTCCGCATCCACGGGCAGCGCGTTTCCGTCCCCGTCCAAAAACTCGATGGACAGCAGGTACATCAGGGTCGGCTCCTTTGTAGAAGAGAAGCCGTTGTCTACCTTTTTGTTGAGGATAAAGAAATTATGTGCGCCGGGCACAAAACGTTTTGCGTCCGTATCCAGGGTTACCTTGGCGGGGTTGGGGTTCTTGGTGGCCAAGAATACAGACCAGGGGCTTTTGGTTTCCTCTCTGTCCGGGCCACTAAAAACAAGGATTTCGCCCGAAACCGCGTAAAAGTCACCGCTGGGATGTTCGGTGGCGATCATCACCTGCATGGTGAGCAGATCGGCCACTTTGTCGCCCAGCAGGCTGGAGGCGTCGATCACCACGTAGGGGGCCGCATCACCGGCCGAGGTGATCTTTACTGCCATGCCCTCGCCGTACTCCACCAGTTCCATGGCGGTATCGGGCGAGGCGTCCACCGGTGTGGTGTAAAGCGCCAGGAAATCGATGTTGCCGTTTGCAAAATCGATGCCTTCGCCCTGCGCTCCCATGGGGAGGGCGATGAGCAGCGCGCAAAGCAGCACAAACAACATCGATGCGCCCAGGTTCCTATTGTGTTTCATTGTGTCTCTCTCCTTTTCAGCTTTTTTTGAAAACCATAAGTTATCCCACAATGCCGCTGCGCTCCACCCCCTCAATAAACCGTTTTTGCAGCAATACATACAGCGCGATGATGGGTATGATCATAAGCACGATGCCTGCGTACACATAAAGCATGGAGATAGACGGATCCAAGATACGATCCAAATTGCTGATGCTGGCCTGCAGGCTCGTAATCTTTTTGCTGAGCACGATGTCCGGGCTAATCAGGAACAGCCTGGCAAAAAACGTATCGTTGTACTGCCACACCAGCGAAAAGATGGCCACCGTAATCACCGCGGGCATGGCGTTGGGCATCATGATGCGCAGGTAGGTATAGGCCGTGCCCGCGCCGTCGATTTCGGCGGCTTCTTCAATCTCTTTGGGCAGCCCGCGGAAAAATTGCGTAAAGATATAGATATACAGGCCCGAGCGCAGCCCCGAGCCAAACAAAGTCATGATCACCATGGGGTAGGGGGTGGTGAGCAGGTTCAGGCCCCGCCCGCCGTTGAACAAACCCACGATTCCCAATGGGTTGAAGTTTTGAAATGTCATGTACAGGGGCAACATCACCGAGTGGGAGGGGATCACAATCATGATCACCACACAGGCAAACGCCAGGTTTTTGAAGGGGAAATGAAAGCGGGCAAAACCGTACCCCACCAGAGAACATACCAGCACCTGCAAAATGGTGACGACCCCCACGTACACCAGCATGTTGAGCAGCACGTTCCAGTAATCCATGCGCATAATGGCCAGCCGGTAACGCTCCAGCGTAGGCGCTTGGGGGATCAGGTACACGATGGGGCTGTACTTATCGGCATTAGAGAAAAAGGAGTTGGCCACAATGCCAATCATGGGCCCCAATATCACGTAGGAGATGCCCGCAATCAGCGTAAAGCGTACCAGCTTAAACAGCCAGGATTTTCCGATGCGTATGGCCCGTTGCTTTTCATTTTCGAGCTGCCGATTGCCGCGCAGGCCAGCCCATTTTTGTTTGCCTTGGGTGATCATATGCACAATGGCCCCTCCCTTCTATAAGTGGAATCCCTCCACCGCAGTGGCGGGGGGATTCGGGTCAGTTATGATAGTGCGTCCGCTTGGAGATGGCAGAACTCACAAAAAACAGCAGCGTACATACCAGCAGCATGCTCACCAGGCTAATCACCGAACCCAGGGGATAGTTGTGGAACTCAAATATGGTACGGTAAGATAACTCCACCACCTGGCTGCGGGTAAAGGAATCTACCACCGTGTACACGATATTGGTGACGATCAGGGGCAATACCAGGGGGAAGGTAACCTTCCAAAAGGTTTCGTAGGATGTGGCGCCCTCGATTTTTGCCACCTCGTACATGGCCGGTGAGATGGACTGCAGGGCCGCGATAAAAATCACCAACTGTACCCCCGAGGCCGTGATGATGTAGTTGATCCGGGTCACCGCACCCACCACATAGTCCAGCAGCCCGGCGGGCAGCGCCAATTCCCGCAGCATGTACAGGTAATAGCCAATATTCACCGAACCCGAGGTAGAGGCCTCCACGATATCGGCGGCCATGGGGCTCATGCCACCCATCATCATGGCCCGCGCCATGCTGATGGCCGCGGCGATGGCTTCCGAATTGAGGATCACAGGCAAAAAGAAGATGGCGCGGGCCATGGTGCGCCCCTTAAACTGCTGGTTGAGCAGCAGGGCCATAAACAGGCTCAAAAAGATGATCAGGGGCACGTCGATCATCATGTCCAGAATAGAAACGGTAAGGTCCTGCCGGAAGGAACCGTGGGCGCTCATGGCAAAGATATAGTGCCTGAGCCCGGCAAAGGACAGCGTAAACCCCGCCCCCTGGCCCAGGGTCACGTCGGATATGCTAAACTGCACCGTTTGGATCAGGCTGCGCAAATAGAACGCCACAAACCCAACCAGGAAGGGCGAGATAAACAGCAGGCCGGTCAGCTTTTTTTTGTGTGAGATCCTCACAGTCCACCCTCCCTCACAAGCCAGCTTTTTGCCCCTACGGTGACGCCCTCGTGCCTGCGCGGGCTATCGGCATGATTGATCCACAGTTGGGCGCCGCTTTCATAGGTTACGCGCCGGAGGCCCCCGGGCAGTATCTCGTGATTGGCCATAATGCTGCCGGATACCGGCCCCAGCGCCTCGTTGACTTGCTGATATACCCGGATGGCCGTATCCCGCCAGTTGTTATAGGTGGTGCTGTACAGGCGGTTAAGGCCGGTGTACTTTAGGGCGCTGGAGCTTTCCCACGTAAACACAAAGTGGGGCGACGCGCCATATTCGATCAGCCGCAGAGTGAGGGCCGCCTCATCGTAGGCGTCGCTTAGGTTGATGGGCGGGCCCGCGTAGGGGATGTACCCGTGCAGCAGCATCTGGTAAAAAGGGATTTCTTCATCTACCATGTACAGGGCGTTGTGGGCTATCGGCACGTTGATTAGTTCATCGCTAAAGGGGAAGGCGTAGGCATTGCCCCCGGAGATCAGCAACCTGCCGTTGGCTTCGTCCAGGGCGTTTAAGCTGTCCAACACCACCAACTTTGCTTCCTCACGGTTGATGTAGCCGGTGCGTTTCCGGTCGGAATGCAACACATCGCCTAGGTCGCGTAGGGATACGCCACCCAGGTCATATCGGCCAAACCCACGGTTAAACTGATCCACATGGCGCCGCAGAAAACGGGGGGAAAGCAGGTTAAACAAAATTTCTATGTATCCCAGGTGGGATGTGTTGTACAGCGTAACCGGGTTCACCTGCCCAAAGGCGGCCACCATGCCGCCCCCATAATAGCGGGATGTTTCCAGCTGCCAGTTATAGCGTTTGGAGAAGAAGCTAACACGCTGGAACGCCACGTCAGCATATAAGCGCCCACCCTGGGCTTCGAGCTTATGGGACAGGGCTTCCAGCTCCCTCATGCTACCCAAGGCGCGGATGGGCTGCACCCTGCTGGCCACATCGTGGTAATATCCGCGGTTGAACCAGCCTTGGTAATTCACCACTTGGTTTTGGACGCCGTTTTCCGCCAGGTCATCCACGATGCGGTGGGCATCGGCATAGGTGGTCATGGGGTTCTGGCCCGCATAAGACACGCCCAAAAAGAACTTTTGCCCCATCACGCTGCCCACCAGATCCATGTAAAAGGGGACATCACCCGCCTCGGACTTTGTTTTGAACGTGCCAGATTGCTCCAGCTTCTCCCGCACATAACGGGCCATGCCGGCGTACCCGGCGTATTCCGGCGTCAAAAAGCTGTAGCGCACCCGCAGGTAAGCGTCGGTGATGTGCTGTTCTACAACGGGCAGCTCGGCCTCGTTGCCCGTGGAACCAAACATGGCCAAAGACGCACTGCCCCGCAACACAAAGGTGGGGTACACATAATTGTAGGAGTTGAGTTTGCCCGCGATGCTGGCGGTGAGCAACGTCAGGGTCTCGCCGGATTCTACCTCGGCCAGTATGTCGCCCCCGGCTTCCCGGTGGATGCCAAAGTAGGGGAGGCGGGCCGGTTCGGTATTGCCCAGGGTTACGTAGGTGTCGGCCATGGGATCCAGCCCGTAGATGTACTGCATATAATCCTCGGCATGGGTTTTCCCGTTGTTAAACCGGATCAGGGAGCCGGAGCCGTTGGGCACCACCATATAACCCCGCTCGTCGCCCCCACCGGCGGCAAAGGAGCGCAACATTTGGATGCGAAACACCTTGCCTCCGCCCGATTCCGTGATTTCCCTTACCGGGATGGAAACCACCAGGGCGTCATCTTCCAGCCGGTACTCCAGCGGCACGGTAAAACTTAGGGGCACCGCACCCTCCACCCCCGAGGCGGACATGTCGGCCACAAAGTCCTCTTCGGTATAACCCGCTTCGGTAAAAGAAGCGTTGAGCCTGCGCAGGGTGGCCTGGCCCCTGCTGCCGTCGTTCAGCTGCAAAAAGCCATCGGCCTCCGTTGAGGGCAGGTAACGCATAAACACGCCGGTTCCGTCGGCGCCCATCAGGTCGGTGAAGTGCCGCAGGCGTTCTTCGCTGATGTACACGGGCACGATGCCCGTGGGGCTGGCCAAATCGCCAAAAGAGTAAGTGCACCGCAGGCCATAGGCCAGGGATTCAAACCCAAACTGGCCCAAGGACACGGAAAAATCGTAGGAGTTGTACCGGCCTGGCAAGCGGTTGGCGTCAAAATACTCCACGATCAATTGGGACATCAGGATGGATTTGTTTACGCCTCCCGCCACGGGATCACTCATGGCTTCGATAGGATTGGTGTAAGCGATGGCGCCCGTACGTTTGTCGTACACCGCCACATTGGCGGTCTTTTGATCCACATACAATTTCAATAAATCATTTTCGGCGGCAAGCGCCATGCCGGGCACATCGGGCGTATCCTCGGGCAGGGGGGCAAAGGGCTGCCCCAACGCCACGGTATAGGGCTCGGGCAACAGGGCCTTAAAATCATCGTGCAGACGGAAATGGAAAAGCTGGTACAACTGAAAGGCAAGCACACCCAAAAGGGCCGCCCCACATAGGGCCAGCAGGAATTTCTGCGCCGGGCGCAGCCTAAGCCGAGTTTTTTTCTGCCTTACAGTTGTTTTCATCATATCTCCTAATACCGGAACACAAGCTCGGTGTAGATGCTGTAGCCAAAGATGTAGATTTGGTTGATCAGATCATAGATCAATACCGTAATAAAGATTAGGATCAGCATCGCGATAAAGGTTAAAAGCAGGGTCACCAATGTTTTGGCCAGGGTGTAGTTGTGCACCGTCATGATACCCATTAGGATCAGCACGGCGCTCCACGTGATGCCAAAGCCTATGGTAAAGTAATAAAACGCTTCCTCCCCGGCGGCAATAACTTGGGAGAGGGCCGTGGCCGGCAAATACAGGGCGAGCAGGGGCAGCAGCGCGTACCCGGCCACCGTGATGATATCTTTAAACCGGCCCTCGCCGTTCATCAGGCAGGTCACAGACCAATTGCCCACACAAAACAGGCCAAAGAGCACAAACACGCCGGACAGCTCCATCAGCGCGTCTATCGAGCGGGGATTGGTGTCGTTTACAATAAAGCTGGCGTAGATCCGGTTGATGGTAAAACAAAAACTAAACAGCATCACACAGATCAGCGCGATGGGCACACTGCCCCGCTCCCGGTGCCGTATCTCGTAAAAGGCGTCGGCCGGGTGGCTGAGCACACGCTTTAGGTAATAAAACTTATCCCGCGAAAAGGCGTTAGTCACCCATCAGCCCTCCTTCCGTGTTGGTTTTGCCCCGCTTTTGGATCTTGGACACGGCAAACCACGCCCCTGCCAGCAGTGTGACACCGGTGAGCGCGTAGGGCATATTGGAGCGCAGCAACTCGTTGCGGTGGCGCTTAAAGGCTATGGAATAATACGTGCGGTTTTTGCCCAGGGCCAGGTACTTCATGGCGTTTACATTGTCGCCCGAGGTTAAGTAGGCCTTGCCGATGCCCACGTTGGCAATCTCTAAGTTCTCGTTGAGCAGCAGCACTTCCTGCCATTTTTCCACGGCCAGGGCCTCGTCGCCGTCGTAGCGCAGGCCGATGGCCTCGTTGATCAGCGCGCCGTAGCGGGTGGGCTGGAACGTAATCAACTCGTTGCGGTTGGCATCCAGGGCGATGAGCCGGTCGTCTAGGGCGGCGATGGCCACCGGCTGCCGGAAGGCGCCGGCCTGGGCACCCAAGCCGCCGAATACGTACAGCAGATTGCCCTCATGATCATAGGTAAAAATACGCCCCCGGCGGGAGTCAAGCAGGGAATAGATGCCCTTGCCCTGGTATGTCACGTCTATGATGTAGGAGGGCCCGGAGTAGGGGCTGTCGCTGTAGATATTCCACAGGTCGCCGCCCAAGTTCTCGTTTTCGCCGGTGCGGATCACATCCTCGCCCTTGGGGTTGAGCCTGCGTACCGCCTGGGTGGCTTGGGGATCGATGTTGGAAGCGTAGATAAACCCGTCTGGGTCCACGTCGATGCCGGTGAATTCCGTGGGGATAAACAACTGCTGGCGCGACCGCTCTTCCCTGGTGGAGATGGCACGCCACAGGATTTCCCAGGGTGTGATTTGCACTGCAATTGTGCCAAAAAAGCCCGTAAAATCCCCCTCCGGCACAAACACCATGATGCCCTGGAACATGCCACGGGCGATGGCATACACCCGGTCGGCATAGTCCACGGCCAGCTTCAGGGGCTTAAACACAAACCCGGCATCCAGCATTTCCGATTGGGGATCGCTGATGATCTTGACCAACTCAACCGGCTCTCCGGCTTCCAGCACTACGATGCGCATGTTCTCCGTATCGGCCACGTACAGCTGATTCGAATTGGACACCGCCACCCCGTTGGGTGAATGGAACCGGTCCTCCCGGTCCCCATTTTGGAAGGAATCGATCACCCGCACAACGCCGGTCAAGTCGTTGCGGAGCACCACGATTCGGTGGTTGCCCGTATCGGCGATGTACACCAGCCCATCCGGCCCCACGGCCAACCCCTGGGGGCTGGAGAAGGGCCCGATGCCCAGGGCCACGCCGGATATGCTATCCCCAGGCACATAGGGCGCCGGTGTAAACACCACGTTTTCCCAGTAATCGTATGAGTAGGAGTCGTAGGGCACGATGGTGGCGTGGGCAGTCGGGGCGCATATGAATAGCGCGATACATATCACGATGAACCGTTTCCATGTTTTCAACACGTGCCCCTCCTTTAGTTAAACTACTCCTTAATCCCCGAAGTCGTCATCGTCTCTAAAATGCTGGCCTGGCACACCAGGAAAAACGTAATCGGTATGGCGGCAATGATAAATCCAACCGCTGCCGACGCACCGGCCCGCTGTGCGCCGCCCCGGGTGATGGCCTGCATGGCGAATTGCAGGGGCTTAAGCTCCTCGCTGCGTAAGAACAAGTAGCCCGTATTGCCCCACAGGGTCTGAAATTGAAAGATGGCCAGGGTGAGCCATGCGGGTTTTACATTGGGCATAATGATCCGCCAGAACACGCTGTACTCGGTGGCCCCGTCCAGCCTTGCGGATTCCATCAGGGAGTTGGGTATCTGCTCCATAAATTGCTTCATAAGGTATAGCCCCATGCCGTAGGCGCAGGCGGGCAGTATCAGCGCCAGGTAGGTGTTGTTGATGCCCAGGTACGAGATGATCATGTAGTTGGGTATTTGGGTTACCGTCCACGAGAACATCATGGACAGCACCACTGCCGAAAACAGCATATTCCTGCCGGGGAAACGGTGCTTGGCCAGGGGATAGGCCGCCAGGGAGGCGCAGATCACATGGCCCACCGTGCCGCAGCCGGTGATGATAATTGTGTTGAGTATGTAGCGGGAGAAGGGCACCCAGGAGTCGTTCATCAAAATAAACAGATCGGTAAAGTTCTCTAACGTGGGGTTGCGCACGAAAATTTGGGGCGGGAATTGAAAGATTTCGTCCAGGGGTTTCAGGGCGTTGTTAACGATCATCACCAGAGGAAGCACCATAAAGATGCCGCAAATAAACATCAGGAAAAACAGCAGGCCGTTGCCCGCAGCTGAGCGGTTTACTTGCTTTTCCCGGCGGAAGGCGCTCTTAAACGACCTCCAAAGACTGCGCTTTTGGCTGCGCCGGGGCGGTTTTCTGTGGGCGGACAACGTTGTATTCATCATCAATCACCCACCCTTTTTAACAGGCGCTGCACGACTTTATTCGTGCCCACCATCAGGATAAACAGTATGGTGGCGATGGCCGATGCATAGCCCATGTCAAAGCGTGTGCCTCCCCCGTAGTCCAACAGATGGGTTACGATGGTGGAACCCGCGTAGTTGATGGACGGGTTACCCGCCAGTTGCAGCGAGATATCTGCCACGGCAAAGGACAGGGTGATCTGCATCACGGCCCCGAACATCAGCTGGGGTTTCATGGCGGGCAGGGTTACGAACCACAGTTCCTGCCAGCGGTTGCCTACGCCGTCGATGGCTGCTGCTTCATATAAGTTCTTGTCTACGGTTTGCAGGCCCGCAATAAAGGCCAGGAAGCCGGTGCCTAGGCTCAGCCATAGCTGTACCACAATCAGCATGGGCAAAATGTACTTTTCGGTTTTCATCCACAGGGTGGCTTCCTGCATCAGGTCAAAGCGCATCAGCAGGCCATTCAGGTAGCCATAGCGGTCGTCGGAAAGGATAGGGCTCCAAATCAGATACGCCTGGCCGGAGATGGACGGCGCATAGAATACCAGCGTTAACAATGCCCGGAGCTTGCCCTTGAATTCATTGATAATCCAGGCAAACAGCAGACATAACAAGTAACTCACCGGGCCGGTGATCAGGGCAAAAATCAGCGTATTTTGAAAACCCTGCATAAACAAATCGTCTTCCAATAGGAGGCGGATGTAGTTGCCCCAGCCCACCCATTGAGGCGTTTCCAACATATTAAAATGCGTAAGGCTCAGCCCCATGGAGGCCAGCACCGGCAGGATGGTGAACAGGAAAAACAGCACAAAAAACGGGGCCAGCATGGTATAGGATATTTTGCTTTTTTTGATTTGTGTCCACAGGGGTTCTTTGATTTGTTTTGTCTTCATCAGCCATCCTCCTTTCTATTACGGTCTTGTGCTCCTGTGGGGGTGAATGCAAGCCGCTTAATCCGTCATTGCGAGCGTAGCGAAGCAATCCAGTTAAAGAATCGAATCATACAAGTCTTTCCATTCGGGGTTCATGCGCTCAATCAAAGCCATTTTCTTTTTCCTCGAACCACCTTTTATCTGCTTTTCGCGCTCTATAGCTGAAACGATACTACCGTATACCTCGTAATAACCCAACTTATCGATTCCATATTTCGAGGTGAAACCCTCTCTTAGTTTATGTTTGTGTTCATATACTCGCTTCACTAAATCTGAAGTGACCCCTGTGTATAGCACTCCATTTCTCTTGTTAAAAAGGATATAGACATAACCGCGTTTTTCGTTACTCATCTGCTCTCGTACCTTTTCTGGATTGCTTCGCTGCGCTCGCAATGACGGATGAAGGGGCTGGTCACTCCAACGGCAGCCCAAACTCGGCGCGCTTGTGGCGTATCTCGTCGTTGATCAGTATGACTTTATCTGTTAGCTCTTCCCGGGGCGAGGGCATTTGTTTTGCGCCTGCGGGGCGGTCGGTTACCGGGGTGGTCACAGCGTAAAAAGCATTATTCACATTGCGGTACGAAAAATACCCGCCGGGCACCTGGGGAATGCCCCTTACGCTTTGGAATTGGGTGCGCAATGCCCTATGATCGGCCACCGACCAGGGCAGCATGTCAAAAGCTTCTAGATTGGCCGTGGGTACGCGGGCCGAGGAACCCATCAGGCTCTCCATTTCCCGGCCAAAAAGGGTTTGGGTTTCGGCCGAAGTCCACCACTTCATAAATTCCCAGGCAGCTTCTTTTTTGGTGGACATGTTCATCATTACGCAGGCGCCGGTATTGTTGACCACCGCGCCCGGGCCGGAGGTGGCGCCTGTGTTGCCGGTCATGGCGCCGCCATAACTGGACACGGTGCGGTTGATGCTGCCGTCTGCCTGCACGGTGCCGGGCACAGGGGCAAAACCCCACATGCCCTTTAGATCGGGCGCGGATACCTGGAAGTTGTTAAAGGTGGTGTAGTCGGCGATGATGATGGGCGTCTCGCCCGTGCGGAAGCGTTCTTCCACGCTGGTGCCCCTGTCCAGCTTGTAATCGGTATAAAACTCCGTGTAGATTTTAAAGGCGTTGATGGCCTGCTCGCTGTCCAGGGCCGAACGGGTGGCGTTTTCGTTATAATACTCGCCGCCGTTTTGATACAGCAGCATGGCGAATATCTGCTCGCTGGGCAGCATGCCAAACTCCATCATGTTTTTGGCCAGCACCGCCATGGCTATTTTTACGTCGTCCCAAGTATCGGGCACTGCCAGATTTAACTCAGATAAAATGTCTTTGCGGAAAAACATCATGGGGAACACCTGGGTTTCGGGCAGCGCGTAGGTGGCTCCCCCGAATTCAAAGGAGGCCATGGCGCTTTCGTCAAAGCGCTGGCGAACCTGAGGTAGGTCGGGGAACTGGCTCAGATCGGCCACAGCGTTGCGCAATCCGTAGTTCATGGGCAGTTCGTTGGATACTTGCAGCGCCACATCGGGCCCCTGGCCAGCCAGCGTGGCTTGCAGCAGGGTGCCCATATCCACCAGCATCACGTTGACGTTGATGTTGGAGTAAGGGGTAAAGCGCTCATCAATCATCGCCTTGATAATGTTGGCCTGGTCGCGCCCGGAACCGATCCACAAAGTGATGGTATCATTATCGGCGGCTTTGGACACATTGCCGATTTGGTTATAATCGATCACGAAGGAATAAAACAGTCGGGACACTTCGTACCAAAATTTGCCGGCAAATGCGTTGCGTGGAAGCGTGGGTTTTTGATCCGGCGAATAGATTTGAATGGTATCTATTTGCAAGGGCTGGAGCATGGATTCGTTGAGCCAGGTTCCGCAGGCCCGGACATTGGCTTTAAAGGACTCCAGCACGCGGGAAAAACGTTCGCCATCTTTGATCAGGTCGTTGAGTTGATCCCGCATGGTCACCAGCACCCGCTCCCGGTCGCTGCGGCGGCCGCCCACCCGGCGTAACTCGTCGATGGTCCAATCCAGTTGATCACGCACAGCGATCAGCTCGGCGTGGAGCTCGGGCAGGCTTCGTTCGATTTGATAGTCCCGGTGCTTATCCGGCCTGGCGCCGGTCAGTCGGATCACCTTGCGGTAAATCCGGTTCAGGTCATAGATGGAATCCCGCACCATGGAGATGATTTCGGAAAACTGCCCCAATACCGCTTCCATCCGCAGGGTGTGGACGACACCAGCCTCCAAATAAAAGCGATAGAACTCACCTTCCATACCAGTCATGCCCAGGGTTTCCTGCCGCCAGTCCTGCTCGTACACAAAACCGTAGTCTTCCAGTTCAGAAAAGGGCGTGCGACCGTTGATGGTGATTTTGCGCGACACATAGGCACCCCTGCGAAAGTTTTGTTTTACGTTGAGCCCAATGTGATAATAACCGCTTTCCGGCACGGTAAAGTCCCACTCGATCCATTGGCCCGCAAAACGCCAGGGTTCGCCACCGATGGTATTGTTCAGCAATTCCCTGGGGCTGTAGGGTGTTACGGTGGGGGAGGAGGAGTCTTGCTGGGGGTATAGCATCTGCGACGAGGTGCGGATGGCATTTTGCCCGGCCAGCTCGATGAGTACGCCCGAGGTATCCCGCGCGCCCGCATCATCCCAGGCCGTCAATTGCTGGGCATAGGGCAGGGCTGGGGGCGCATTGTCCAGGATGATGCGGCGCAACAGCATGGGCTCCCGCAACGAGTGGATGGTGAGGGTGTGAGTGCCTTCGGTTAGGTACAGGGAGAGTTGCCGGGTTACAAACCCGTCGCTGTCATATAGGTAGCTTTGGATCCAGGCGGGGGATTCCACCATGCCCGGCCTTAAATCATTGCCCTGGTTGTCTTTGTTCCACACCAGGGGCACATAACCGGGGGTAGTGACCGCCGCGGCCTTGGTATTCTGCCAGATTCGGGGAAACTCGATCAGGGCCAGTTCCCGGTAGGGCAGGGCGCCGTTTAGCAAAAAACAACGCTGTATTTCCGCACCCTTGCCCTCAATGGGGTAATACAGGATGGAAAGATCATAGTACCCGGTTTCTTCTATCAACAATTCGTATTCGATCAGGGCATTTTCCGCGGTGAGGACAGCTTCGCCGTCCATGCCCTCAAAATTCGAATATATAAGGGGCGCCCCGTCTTCATCTTCCACCATGTAGCGCGTGTAGTCCATGGCGTCTACGGTGTAAGTAATGTCAGGGCGATGGGGGGTATGGGCGTCCATATAGGCCCTGAAGGTGGGGATGGAATCGTTGATGGAGTAGGCCCAAAGGATATCGTCGATGTCTGTGCGGGCCAGGGGTTGATCCGCTGATGCAGGCAGTGCCGAGAGCGCAATAAGGAGCGCACAGGCTAGGGCTCCGATTTTTTGCGATGCTCGGCTCATGGGGTGGCCTCCTTTGCGGGTAGAATCCCTCCACCGCTGTGGCGGTTCCCCTCCCTTTAGCAAGGGAGGTAGGGGAAGCAATACGACTTTGATCTTTTTTCCTTCTTGGGGTGCCCCTAGTCAATCCCGAATAGGATAGGTCTTCAAATCCGGCAGTTTGTCCAGCGTCACCACCAGCTCGTGGTTGTATACCTTATGCACCATCTCTATTTCAGTATATCTGTCCGATAGCTTTAATAGATTGCTTAACATCACAAACTCGCCGCCCCATGTGGCCCAAAATCCCCACATGGCCCCGTCCCGCAGGGCCAGATCGGGATCGATCAGGGTCCCGTTTTCTGATAGTGCCACCATCTTAGGCGGCGTGGTGTAGTTTACCGCCTTCAAAAAACGGTCCGCCTGGGAGGCGTACACCCGCTCGCCCGCATAGATGTCCTCGCCGATGATGTCCACATATGCATCGCCCGGATACCAGGCGGCATCCTGCCCGTTCCACAGCCAAATCAGATTGTTGAGCTGGTGGAGGTTGGTGAGGCGGTCATACATGATAACCCACAACTTTATATAAGCTTCAGCGCCGTGCGCACCCCACCAGAACCAGCCGCCGCTGGCTTCGTGGAGGGGCCGCCACAGAATGGGCACCCCCGCTTCCTGCAGGCACAACAACTGCTCGGCAATGGCGTCGATATCGCTCATCAGCAAATCGTAACCCTCGGGGTCATCGCCGTTTATGATGCGGGCCAAGTCGATGGTGGTCTCTTCCGTGTAAAAACCACGGTACCAGGTACCGCCTGGCTTTAGATAGGGGGTGGGCGCGTTCCAATGCCAGCAGAAAGTCACGATGCCGCCCACCTCGTCGCACTGCAATGCGCGCTCCACCGCCTTTGAAGTGGTTCCCCGGGCCACCCGGGATGGCGTGTAGTCCATCATGTCCAGCCCCAGCACAGCGGGCCGCTTGCCGGTGGCCATAAAGATCACGCCGGCTTCCGAGGCCAGTATCCCGTTGTCGCTGTACTGGCCGGATAAAATCACATTGCCGTAGGAATCGGCCAAGTAACTCATCAGGCGCTTGGCCTCATCGGTGGCGTTGGGGTTAATCAACGTGGCCGACACATCAAAGATCGATGGGTCAATGGGTTTTGATTCCGTGATGCGCAAGGCGTCCAGCAACACCCAGCCCCAGTAAGGCTCAAAGCCTATCACATGCTCGCCCTGGGTTAGAAACACACGGGACAGGATCGCATCGCCAAAGGTGGCGTTGTCGGTGATGGCCAAACCAACCCGCTGGCCATTGAGCGACACATGGTTTTCTTTGTAGCCGCCCAAACCCATGGAAACAAAATTCAGATCGTAAAAGCCTTCTTGTGGGATGGTAATGTTAAATTCGCAGCGATCCCCATCGCCTTCGAATCCTTCTAAATACCCGGTACCGGTGTATCCCGGTGTTCTGGACGCCACTTGGACCTTGCCAAACAGCGCCGCTTCCTCCGCCGGATATTCCAAGTCAATAGAAACTGATTCGGAAATCGATTTCGATTCAGCCGCAAAAATAGGCGTTGCAACCAACGCCGCCAATAGGCCCATCATAACAAGCACCAAAAAGATCGAAAAAATATAGGCTGCACGTTTCAACAGACCGCTCCTAATACGCATGTTGCGCTTCTTTGTCTTATTAGTATAGTATCACCGGCGGCATATGTCAATCATCGCGGGTGGAATTTGTGCATTTTTTCACTATCAATTTGCGCCGCTGTGCTGTCTAATAGGTGCAAGTGCATTTGCCGAAAGGTGGAAACCTTATGAACCCAAGGGACTTTGAAGCCCGGATCATGGCCCAGGCAACCCGGTATTACCGGATCGCAAAGTCGATCCTGGGTAACGACGCGGATTGCGAAGACGCCATGCAAGAAGCCATGATCAAGGCCTGGTCAAACCTTCGCAAACTCAATAACCCACAATATTTTGAAACGTGGATGTGCCGTATCCTGATCAACGAGTGCAAAACTTTGTTGCGGCGAAGCAAGCGTAGAGCCACCATTGCCCTGTCGGAAACCATCCCGTTGCCGGAACCTCCCGATCCCATGGTATGGGAGGCATTGCAAAAGATCGACATCCAGCACCGTGTGCCTCTAACGCTGCATCACGCAAACGGTTACACACTGCAAGAAGCCGCGCGCATACTCAATCTGCCGGTGAGCACTGTAAAATGGCGCATACACCGCGGCAAACAAGCGTTATCGGCTCTGCTAGAAAAGGAGATGGGCTTAAATGAAACAGTTTGAACTAAAAGACGCTTTTCCGGCAGTGCCAGCAAGTTTTGAGAGAAGGATACGGCATACCGCGTTGGAAATGGAGCAAGTGACAATGAAAAGGCAACACAAATTCAAGGTGGCGCTGGTATGCGCCTTGGTTTCCGTGGCGCTATTGAGCGTCGCAATTGCGGCCAGCCTCCAGTGGGGCGTACTGGACTTTTTGATTTATCGGGATGAAGACGGCAACCCGGTGGGGGAAGCATACCTTGCCCCCATGGTCAAAGGGGTAAACCTATTGCACCAAACCGATGATTTTTCGCTCACGGTGCATGACTACATTTGCGATGGCACGGCTCTCTCCACAGCCTGGACCTTTGACAACAAGTCGGATGAGGCGCTTTTCTTGTACCACAGCCTTACTTTGGACGGAAAATATAGAGCCGGTTTTTGGATGGGCCCTCCGTCCCAAGGCTATTACTTACCGAGCGGGCAATCCGCGGATGTTGGTGCGGTGTGGACGATTGAACCGCAGATGCAGGCCGGTGAAACACTTACAGCGACTTTAGAGTTTGACGTGATCCGCAGCAAGGCCGAATTTCTCATGCCCGAAATGCCTACTGAAAACAGTTCACAAGCGGACTGGGATGCATATTTAGCTTCTTGTTTTGAGGCGATGGAGAGCGACCGGCTGGTTGTACAGCTAAGAGAGCTGACCGCGCCCCGATCTATGCAAAGCGAGATCGGATCGGATTTGGATCGTATGCTGGAAGCCGGGCTGGTGGAGCGGGTGGATCAATTCGGGATACAGATTCCCATCACGGTACAAAACGAAGTAAAATCCGCTCTTGCAGACGGGCAACCGATTCAAAAGCAGATGGACGGTTATGTGATTTTTATCACCCGTGCGGATCTATACCCCAACGCCACTTACATTGACCTGGAGTATGTGTTTGACACCGAAGCTGATATGCTTGCCCTGGCAAGAAGTCGTGCAGGCTGGCTTAATAGCGAGAATGGCAGAGATGTTATGCTAGGTTGGGTAGGCTGCTATATCGGCTCCTTGGAGGAAGTATCAAAAGCGCTGAGCGGCAGTTCCCAGGCAAAGCTGCACGATATCCAATTAACAGGTTTTGGCTTCAGCACACATGAAGTTCAACAGCGGAGGGATGGCAAGTGGGTCGTGTCTGCACAGCAGCAAGTGACGCCCCTTTTGGAGCAAATACGTGAGATTACCATTGTGCCCGTGGCCTATGAACGGATATCCGACACGGAAACAAAAGAATTATTCTATCTGGAAGACGCGATTCAACTTTCATTTATTGATTAAAGGAAGGCAACAAAAGGGGCTGTCGTTGTTGGCGCGACAGCCCCTTGCGTTTGTATGTTTGTTAATCTTCCTCTTCCTCCTGGGGCAGCTCGCCATTATGATATACATCCTGCACATCGTCCATATCGTCCAGCATGTCCAGCAACTTGTTGATCTTTATCAACAGATCGGGATCGGTGATGGCGTTGGTGGTTTGCGGCAGCATCGTAAGCTCTGCGGACAAAAAGGCAAAGCCCCGGCCCTCCAACGCCTCCCGTACCGCCGAAAAATCCTGCACGGCAGTAGTCACCTCGTAACAATCCTCCAGCACCTCCACATCGGAAGCACCTGCATCCAGCGCGGCCATCATCACATCGTCTTCATCCAAACCCGGCTTGGGCTCCAGCACAATCATGCCTACACTGTCAAACAGGTACGACACACAACCGGTGGTGCCCAGGGAGCCGCCGTTTTTATCAAAGGCATGGCGCACTTCGGCGGCGATACGGTTGCGGTTGTCGGTCACTACGTCCACGATCACGGCCAGGCCGCCGGGGGCGTAGCCCTCGTACTGGATTTGCTCGTAGGTTACATTGCCCAGCTCGCCCGCCGCTTTTTTGATGGAGCGGGTGATGGTATCGTTGGGCATGTTGCTGGCCTTGGCCTTGGCGATGACGTCGCGCAACTTGCCGTTTACGGTGGGATCGCTGCCGCCTTCGCGCACCACCATGGCGATTTCGCGGCCAAGTTTGGTAAAAATCTTGCCACGAGCCGCGTCGGCCTTTCCTTTTCTATGTTTAATATTTGCCCATTTGGAATGGCCCGCCATGTTCAAAACCCCTCTCGAACGCATGCTGTTAACGTATTTTACTATAACATGAAAGAATGCCGCGCTTCAAGATAAAAACGCACAAAAGGATTTACACCTGTCGATTTGTGTATTATTCTGTTTATGCAGCCAATCGCAAGGCTGCCGGCGGAGGGGCTTTACCTATCTTTTATCTTTATAAAGAGGTGAAAGGAGGTGAGGCTCAATGCGAAACCTTATTGATTTGATTAACGCGGTCTCTCGCTTAATTGCTGAGATTAGAAAAGCGGTCACAGTGTCACACCACCGTAACCGCGTCTAGCTTCGGGCTCTAAACACCAAAGCCCCTCCGCCAACCCTCTTCATTATACCGCAGCAAACGGAAGCAAGTCAACATTTTTAACCGAAAATCAGGGCAACAGCATTTGAGTATAAATTCTTCCAACAAACTCATCATTAGGCAAAACGCCGTGTAGAATCCCTCCACCGCTGCGGCGGTTCCCCTCCCTTTAACAAGGGAGGTAGGGGTTAAGGACGAAAATTTGGAAAAAATCCCTTGCCCCC
>Ga0123356_10000424_pt1 | contig 48165 bp, 39 predicted proteins | sample TergutEmb28metaG_2_FD_92546 | JGI IMG/M metagenome (GOLD analysis project Ga0123356, IMG submission 92546) | Embiratermes neotenicus P3 segment gut microbial communities from Petit-Saut dam, French Guiana - Emb289 P3 | ecosystem: Host-associated > Arthropoda: Insects > Digestive system > Gut ...
AAACCCCCTGAAGGTACCAGGAAGACTACCTGGTTGATAGGTTGGAGGTTTAAGCATGGTAACATGTTCAGCCGACCAATACTAATCTACCGTGAGGCTTGACCATATTATTGTTCCTTAAATCGTATGCTTAAAAGGCTTCGTATGCAGGCATGTGCAAAAATCCCCACAGGCTCCCGGCGGCTGTGGCATTAATTGACGCACGCTCTGGCGTGACCAGTTAGGACTTCACACCGAGGTCGCCTGCGGTGCTTTTTGCACCTGCCTGAAAAAGATGTCTATAACGCATACATTTTGGTAACGCGCGGGGAGGCTTTGGAGACAGAGTTCTTTTTGCTTTTAAAAAGTATTAATTGTTTGGTGATTATTGCGGAGGTGGCACACCCGATCCCTTTCCGAACTCGGAAGTTAAGCCCTCTTGCGCCGATGATACTGCATCTCTAAGGTGCGGGAAAGTAGGTCGTTGCCAAACTTTTTTTTTGCTTATTTCTTTTTTGCAGGGTTTTTCACGTCTTTGGGAGGGTCATAGATGTCTGAGCCGTTGTCAAACTCGCCGCCTCCGTAATATGTGCCGGTTTTATCCCAGCTTATTTCCTGCAATTCCATTGAATCGTCAGTTTTAACTCTATAATATGTCCTTATTTCGTCGCTTTCATATTGCCAATCACTTCTGTATGTGTACTTATGCTCCTGCCTGAAATACAAATAGCCGTCTTTTATTTCTAATATTTCAAGGCTAAAAGAATCGTAATCACCTGTGCGGTCAATGCAATATAAATTTATTTGTTCTTTTCCATCACACCGTGCCTTTATTATTATCGCCGAACAATATATAAAATACACATATCCTTTAATATACCAGTACGGGCCTTTGAAATACTCGCTTGTTAAATCCGGAATATTTTGCTTCAATTCTTCCTCGCTTGGTTCGATTTTCGGCGCTTTCCACTTAAACATTGCAAATCCTCCTGTATTTATATCCTCGGCGAAACAACGCCGGCAAACATTTCCTCGAAGGTTTCAAAGTCCTCCATCACATCGCGCCCTGTCATATCTAAAACCTCGTAGCGTCCGTTTCCTATATTATAGACGTATAAATCTTCGTCGGCGCGGCCAAGTTGGACATAGTTTTTCACATTGAGAAAGTCATTGTTATATTCAACAAAATACTCGTTTGCCGAAACAATGTCGTTCAGCATAAAACCTGTTTCCAGGTCTGTAACTTGGTCGGTGCTGAAAAACTCAATACCGTTCCACGCAAAGCCGTTGAGCAGCTTTAAAAAGCCGGCGTACTGCTGCGGGATGGGCGGGAAATCCAATTCCTTCATGTCCTTTTGACACAGTTTCAGGTCTTTTTCAGAAGCGGGCCGGACAATCATCGCCCCATGCTCCGCAACAGCGTTCAGAATATCATCGTAAGTTTTATACATAACCCCTCTATGTTTCATCTATATATTTCTCTTTGCCGTGCGATTTCCTGCATGATTAAAGCATCCTTCGGCACATTCATCAACGCATTATGATTTTAATTGTTTTGACGGTTACGAATCAAGTTAATGAACATTAAAGGAATATATTTCTTTAGATAATGTCTTGCTAAATGTGCTTTTTTTGCCTCTTAAAAAGAAACATATTTCCTTGCAAAAATGATTATTTATTCTTAAAATATATAATATATAGGAATGTTCTCAATAAACCTTGATAATAGGTGAAGGTTTGAGATTTTAAGGAGAATAATCAAGATGAAACGGCTTTTAATTGCCATTTTCTTTACATTTATATTGATTCCCGGCATTTACGCCCAAGCCAGGCTTGGGGATTTTACAATGCGCGGAGCGGCCAGCCAGGAAATGAGGACAGAAGGGCTTGTTGGAGCGCACCCGAGCCTTCCTTTAAACTCAAAAGCTAAAATTACAAATCCCGGAAACGGAGTAGAAATCGAAATCACTATTATAGATCGTATCGATCCCTCATTAAACAGAATTATTGACCTTTCAAGTACCGCGATAAGCACACTTGGAATGAGAGCAGGAGAGCAGGTAATACTTACTGTAAGCACCCCGCCGCGGGAACCGGCTCGCCGGACAGAGCAAATAGTGGATTTAACTGAGCCTTCTTTAACTTTTCCGGAAATAATGCAAATTGAGCAAACTCAAGTTTTAAGACAGCCTCAGGTTCAGCTGCCAGGCAGCGGGCAAGCGTATCCTGCCCAGATACCGCAGGAAAGCCAGAGGGCGCAGGCACCGTCGCAAGCCGCGGCGCAGGAAGACCATACGGCGCAGTCAACTCAGAATGAAATTGAAAGAGCTGATAATATAACGAATCCTGATCAGCTTGCGCTTCAGCAGGCCTTCTTGGCAAGAAATACATCAGGCAGCGAGTCCGTTGAATTTCTTGCCTGGTTAATGGCAATGACAATGGAAGCCAGAGATGCGCGCGATGTAAGAGAGGCGCGTGAAGTAAGGGAAGCAAGAGAAGCGCGGGAAGTAAGAGATGTAAGGGAAGCAAGGGAAATACGGGATAATATAACGGTAAGGAATCAGGGAGATAACGGTAATAGTGAGCAGGCACAGACTCCAATAAACCGAAATACGGGGAATCAAAGTAACTTAACCAACAACAGCCCCTTTGCAACAAATATAAATACGCTTGTTCCTGATTTAAGAGTTGCAGCAAACCAGGCCGGAAATACAAGGGCAAATACAGGTATACAGCCTCCTCCTGTCAGTCCTGATAAAATACAGATAATACCTGGTTTACCTGAAAGAAGTTCCGGAAAAAATTACAATCTGCAAATAGGCGCATTTTCTGTTCAGGAAACTGCAAACAGAACAGCGGAACTTTTAAGGAGCGCCGGATTTGAGGTTGCAATAGAGTTTTCCGGAGCAATTTACCGTGTAATGGCGGCAAGGATTCCCGCAGTTGATGTTTATACAGCTTCGGTAAGATTGGGCGCCCTTGGTTTTGGCCAAATATGGGTCAGAGAATAAGCAAGATTATACTTGAACAGACACTATAATAGTGTTAAACTATTATAATAGGGAGGATATCCGAAATGGCAGTACGAGCAGATGTTAATAAAACGGAATCCAGACAATTAGTTACTTTTCAGCTTGGAGAGGAACTTTACGGCGTTAATATTATGGATGTTAAGGAAATTGTCCGTGTACAGGCTATCCGGTCAATTCCCAATGCTCCTGCATATGTAGAAGGAATATTTAACCTTAGAAGCGAAATTATTCCCATTATAAATTTACACAAGAGATTCCATTTAAGAAGGCTTGTAACCTCCGAGGAAGATGAGTTGTTGTCGGGTTTTATTATTGTTGACATCGACGGGATGAAACTCGGAATTATTATTGACAGGATATCGCGCGTAGTGACAGTTGAAAAAGATGAGATCCAGCCGCCGCCGCAGATGTTTTCCGGTATTGGCGCTGAATATATTGAGGGAGTGGTTCGCCAGGAAGATGGATATCTTATTCTTCTTGATATAAGAGACCTCTTCAATCCAAAAGAACTTCAAAAAATTGCCGAACTGCGAAGGTAAGATTCTTAGACATGAAAATAGATGTTTATTCTCCCACGATAAGACGCAAGGAAATGGATGCGGTATTGACTGCGATGGTGGAAGAAAGAATAGGTCCCGGCGAGCGCAGCAAGATTTTAATTCAAACGGCAAAAGAACAGCTTCTATTTGATTATGCTCTTTCCCTGCGAAGCCCTGTTGCTGCACTGCATCTGGCGTTAAAAGCATTAAATGCAAAAGCAGGGCAGGCTGTTATTATTTCCGCGCTTTCTCCAAAATATTATTTGCAGGTATTGCAGGACATGCAGCTAAGGCCCCTGTTTTGCGATGTTACTTATGATATCCCTGTTATGAACAGGGAATTAATAGAAAACATAGTAAATAAAAAACAGGAAGATACGCATATATGCGCCATTGTGCTTTATCATACGCTTGGCTTTGTGCCGGATACTGCTTTAATATCGGAACTGGGAATTCCTGTAATAGAAGATATATCGCAAAGTTACGGAAGCTGGTTTCAGCTTGGCAGTAAAAAAAGAAAAGAAGACGCCGATGCGGCAAACGGAAAAAATGAAAAAGAAGAACAGCAGGCAACTGCCAGAATAGACGGAGTTTTTTGTATTCTGGGACTGGAAGAAAGAGACATGCTTACATCAGGAGGCGGAGCGCTGCTTTTTGCAATGAACAGAAAAGATGCAAACGCATTAAGGGCTTTTTCCGGCATTGCAAATGAGTACTGTCTTCCCGATATCAATGCTGCATTAGCTGTTGTTCAGTTTAAGGAAATACAGCGCAACATAGAAAGAAGACGCGATATTGCTGAAGTATTTATGCAGGCAATCCTGCCGCTTGCTGCAAGAACAAAACATAAACGTTTTATTCCCATAAGTGAAAGCGAGTACTGCAATTATTCCTTTTCCCTTGTTTTAGAAACAGGCCTTAAAGATGTAATTGCGTATGCAAAGAAAAAAGAAATCGAAATTGAAAACGCATTTGAAAACACAATCGCAGGTTCTGGCCTTTGCACTGAATGCCCTGTGAGCAATTCACTGTGTTTAAGGACAGTTCTCTTTCCAATGTATCCGCGGCTGCGTTCACAGGATGTAGAGCGAATCAGCCGCCTTATCATGACTCTTCCATAAAAAGGAATTGATTATGAGTAAAACCAAACCCGGTTTAAGGGCTGTATTATTTGTAAATCATCAAAAAGCAAATGCAGGGGAACTGGCGGCTGAAATAAAATCGGAACTAGAGAAAAAGGGCGTTTGCGTAACTGTTTTTTCATTTGACAAAAAACCTGCTAATTTGCCGGAAGGAGAATGGGATATTGCTTTTTCACTTGGAGGAGACGGAACTGTGCTCTATACAGCGCGCAGCCTCTCCCCTTTGGGAGTGCCTATCCTGCCTGTCAATCTTGGAACCCTGGGTTTTATCGCAGAAGTAAATAAGGATGACTGGCTTGATGTTTTTAACAAATGGGAAAAGAAAGAAATACTTCCGTCAAAGCGCTGCATGTTCCGGATATCTGTTGAACGAGAAACTGAAATAGTCATGAAGAATATCTGCCTTAATGACGCTGTAATTTGCGCAACAGGAATTGCAAAACTTATAAAGCTCAAAGTAAGTATTAATGGGGATACCGCATTAGGCTCATACCGCTGCGACGGTCTTATTATTTCTACCCCTACAGGTTCAACCGCGTATTCCATGGCCGCGGGAGGACCCATTCTTGATCCTGAAATGGAAGCAATGATACTTAATCCTATCTGTCCGTTTGCGCTGTCAAACAGGCCCCTTGTGCTTCCTTCGCGCCAGACTCTTTTGGTGACTGTCGCTGAAAGGCAGAGATCGGGTGTGCTGTTAACAGTTGACGGCCAGGATACCTTCGCACTTGAATGCAATGATAAAATATATATAGAACAATCGCCGTTTTACGCGCAGCTGATATTTAACGGAAGATACGCATATTATTCCGCGTTAAGAAACAAACTTTTTTGGGCGGGGGATGAGTACCATGCTTGAAGAAATGTCAATTAGAAATTATGCGTTAATTGACACTATTAATCTTTCGTTTCGCCCCGGTTTTAATGTTCTTACAGGAGAGACAGGCGCAGGTAAATCGATTATTGTCGGCTCTCTTGGATTTTTGATGGGCGCGAAGGCGGAGACTGATGTTATCCGTTCAGGCTGTGACGAGGCGTCGGTTTCGGCTGTTATTTCCATTAATAAAACGGCTTTAAATGATGAAAATGTAAAAGGAAAAAATGCCGTCTTTTCAGATTCACCTCTTGATGTAAATGAATGGCTCAGGATGCGCGATATTGAATGTGAAGAAGACTCCGGTTTTGGCAGCACTGTTATTGTACGCAGAAATATAAAGACATCGGGAAGAGGTTCTATTTTTATTCAAAATGTTCCTGTAACAAGACAGGATCTTTGTGAGTTTATGGCCTTGTTATTCGATCTTCACGGACAGCATAATCATGAATCTCTGCTTAAGAAAGGCAGCCATCGCGTGTTTCTGGATCGTTTTGCCGGGATAGAAGATGAAGTTCAGGATTTTTCCCGTATCTTTCTGGAGCTGACAGAGAAACGCAGAGCGCTTGAATCATCGCTTAAAAGTGACCGTGAAAGGGAAGAACGCCTTGAACTTTTAAATTATGCCGTGGATGAAATACAAAGAGCTCAGATTAAAGCCGGAGAGATACGCGAGCTTGAACAGGAATTGCAGAAATTAAATGATTTTGAAAAACTTGCAGGTTATATAAATACTGCTTCTTCATGTTTTACAGAAGGCAGCTTGAACGTAACGCAGGGGGATGGTTCAGGCGTGCAGTCTGTTTTAAGCCTTGCGCGCCGCACAAAAAATGCTCTTGATAATGCGTCTTTGGTTGATTCATCTCTTGCCGAAATAAACAGAAGGTTTGAAAATCTCTATTATGAAGCGGAGGATATTGCAGGTGAGTTCCGCGCATACAAGGACAGTCTTTCTTTTGATCCTAAAAGACTTGAAGAAGTAAATGAGAGGCTTTCTTTATTATATAAACTTAAGAAGAAATATGCGGGTAAACAGAGTTCACAGGAAAATCAGGCGGGCAGTGAAGAAGATGCGATTCTTATATACAGGGCAGATGCTGAAAAGGAAATAGAAACCCTGTGCGGCGCAGAAGAGAACAGGGATAAACTAAAGAAAACAATCAGCGCACTTGAAAAGGAAATTGTTGCCAAAGCTCAAATCTTAAAAGAAAAAAGAACGGCCGCAGCTCTAAGATTAAGCAGGCTGATTACTGATATTTTAAAAGGTCTTGGAATGCCGAATGCCGGTTTTCAGACTATTGTAAATCCAAGGCAGAATGCAGCCTCCGCTGAAGGAATCTCATATGGTCCTTATGGCGCAGAAGATGTACAGTTCATGATTTCCGCAAACAAAGGCGAACCGCTTAAAGAGCTTGCAAAGATCGCTTCGGGAGGCGAGCTTTCCAGAGTGATGCTTGCGATAAAAACAGCGCTTTTAACTGATAATCAGAAGGAACAAGGCGGGGTTGAGACTCTTGTCTTTGACGAGATTGATGCGGGGATTGGCGGGGAAGTCGCGCTTAAAGTTGGCGAATATCTTGTTAAAATCGGCAAATTTAAGCAGATTTTCTGCGTAACACATCTTGCGAGTATTGCCGTTAGAGCCGATAATCATTTTAAGGTGGAAAAAAAAACCGAAGGCGGCAGAACCTATACGGGTATCGGGCCTTTGAGCGCAGAAGGACGAAGAAAGGAAATTGCCAGGATGCTGGCGGGGGATACAGGCAGCGCAGCGCTTGCTCATGCGGATGAGTTGATTCAGAAGTACAGTAACCTCCGCTAAAAAAAATCAGGGCAAGCCCCACTAAATTGACGGAGAAGCTGATGGCGAAAGTAACTGATTTAGATCGGCAGATGTATTATGACAAGGTAAAAATTTATGTGTCAATGACCAAGGCCTTGCTGGATACAGAAAAGAAACTCCTTGTAGAAGCAAAAAAAAATACTCCCAACTCTCCTCTTCAGAAGCTGACTCTTACCGATGAAATGCTGAATCTTGCATCTTACTACATGGCGATAAACGGCATATCACAATCTGTATTAAAAAATAAAAACGAAGAAGCTTTAAACGATGCAAGAAAATCCCTGTATAAAGCTGTTATTTATCTTGAAGAAGTCGTTACAAATTTCATTGATGCGCCCTTTTCAGAGTATGAGGATAAACTTTCTGCAATTGAATCTTATGATCCGAACAAGCGTTATAATTTGATCTGCAAAATGGGGCTTGCTATTGATCTTTTGGAACAGGTATACGGTGATAACTCAAAGTGGAGATGGACTTTTGTGGAGCTGGAAGGAAGATTTGCAGCTACCGCAAAGAATATTATTGATTTAAAAAATGTGTATGTATACGCAAGCCCCGGCTCAGAATATTATGATTCCAGCGTTTATCATTTAAGATTAATCAAAAAGCTGTTAGCCAAGGCTGCGGATCGTTACCGTGAAAAATATGAATTGTCTACGGGACAAACTCTGGACTTTAAAACAGGGATAAACTTCCTTGCTGCGTTAAGACGGATGCATATTGTGCTTGCAGAGAATGAAGAATCCCAGGAAATAAAGAAAAAACTGGCTATCTGGTCGCAAAAACTGGAAGCCGATCTTAAAAAGCAGGAAGAAACCAAGAAAAAGAAATGACAATCCTGATTTGCCGCAGCCAGATGGCTGTTCCTGTTAACGAAGTTTCATGACAAGACCCCGCGCATCCCTTAAAGAATATAAAACTCTTTTACCTTACCTTTCCCGTTATAAAAAAAAGTATATTCTAGGTCTTATCTGCCTTGTTATTGTTGATGCGGCGCAGATTGCCATTCCTCAATTTATCCGTATTGCGATAGATTTGATTACAGGCGGTGATTTTCAGATAAGTCAGATAATAGTTCTTCTGCTCTGGATGACAGGCATTATGGCGCTTATTTCCGCAGGGCGTTTTTTATGGCGCTACTTTATAAACGGATCCTCAAGACGGATAGAAGCGCAGTTACGTGAAGATATTTACAGTCATTTGCAGAAGTTGTCATGGGATTTTTACCAGAAGAATAAGACAGGAGATTTAATGGCCCGCTCCATTAATGATCTTCATGCTGTGCGCATGTCTATTGGTATGGGAGTTGTTGCGCTTTTTGATTTTTTCTTTATGGCTACCGCTATTTTAATTATTATTTTTATTCAGGATGCGGAATCTGCGCTTTATTCGATTATTCCCCTGCCTCTTGTGACGGTTTTAATTCTTGTCTTCGGCAGCATGGTAGGAAAAAAATTTAAAGCTGCGCAGGAAGCCTATTCCAGGATGAGCGACAACGCGCAGGAAACCTTTGCGGGAGTAAGCGTAATAAAGTCCTTTGTCAAAGAATGGTGGTTCATTAAAAAGTTTTCCGATTCAAATGATGATTACAGAGCGGCAAATATGGAGCTTGTGCGTCTTTTTGGTTTTTTCTTCCCTTTTGTCACTTTCCTTTCCGGTCTTACAATTTTAATCATGCTTGCAATCGGCGGCTACAGGGTTATGTTAGGTGAAATGACAGCGGGAAGCCTTGTTGCGATGTTCCGGTATTTGGGTATGCTGATTTGGCCCCTTATGGGAGCGGGATTCATGGTAAACATGATTCAAAGGGGAGCTGTAAGCCTTGCAAGGGTAAATGAGATTTTAAAAACCGTGCCTTCCATAAGGGATAAGGAGCTTGAGTATAAAGAAAATGAACCTTCTGCAAGCGGTGAAAACGCTGCGGCCATTGAGATACGAAAACTGGATTTTTCATATGGTGAGAAAAAGGTTCTTGAAAATATCAGCCTTGTTGTAAATCGCGGAGAATGGCTTGGAATTATGGGTAAAACAGGCTCGGGAAAATCCACGCTTGTAAAAACACTCATGCGTATGATTGATCCTCCCGCAGAAAGCGTATTTATTTTTGGCCTTGATGCAGGAAAATGGAAACTGGAAAAATTACGCAGTCAGTTTGCTGTAAGTCCGCAGGATAGTTATCTTTTTTCTGACTCTATCGCAAGAAATATTACATACGGCCTTCCTGATATAAATGGCAAAGAACAGGATGAAATATTAAATTGGGCGATAGATCTTGCTTCGTTAAATAATGATATACAATTGTTTCAAAATGGAATAAACACCCTTGTAGGTGAAAGAGGACATACGCTCTCCGGGGGGCAGAAACAAAGGACTGCCATTGCAAGGGCTGCCGTTCTAAACAGTGAGTTTCTCATACTGGATGATTCCCTTTCTGCTGTGGATAATGAAACGGAACAAAAAATACTGCAGGCCCTGTTTAAAGAAAGGAAGGGACGCACAACCATTTTTATTTCTCACCGTGTGTCTACGATAAAATATGCGGATAAAGTGCTTGTTCTGGATAAGGGGAAGGTACATGAATACGGAAGCCCGGAAGAACTTCTGTCTGCAGGAGGTTTTTACAGCCGCATGGCAGCTTTCCAGAGGCTTGAAGGAAATCAAGGAAGCGTAAATGGCTGAAAGTTATTTTGACACAGAAGATATTACAAAAGAATATGACAGCCGCATTGTAAAGAGGATTTTATCATATCTTCGATCATACAGGCATTTAATAGTAATTACAATTTGCGCGCTTTTTATTTCAACAATGGGAGAACTGTTAATTCCTGTGCTGCTGCAGCGTATTATAGATGATGCAATAATGGCAGGAAACATTTCCAGTCTAGTAAAGGGCTGTGCTTTTTATTTTACACTATTAATACTGGTTTTTGTTTTTACTTTTATTCAGACCTGGACTTCAAACCTTATGACCCAGCGTGTAATGAAGGATATACGCATATCCCTTTTTACAAAAACCCTTTCCCAGTCCACAGGATATCTTTCCCGGCATCCTGTAGGAAGAATTGTTACGCGATTGACAAGCGATGTTCAGACAATGGACGAATTTTTTACAACTGTGCTTGTTGCGTTTATAAAAGATATTGCGGTAATGACAGGCGTGCTTATAACAATGTTTGTTCTTTCACCGCAAATGGCTTTTACAGTGCTTATTATTCTGCCGCCTGTGCTTGTTGTAACCCTGATTAGCCGCATAAAAGCGCGGGATGCATTCCGCAGGCAGAGGACAGCTTCGTCAAAGGTTTATTCCTATCTTGCAGAAAGGCTTGCAGGCATGCAGATTGTTCAGCTCTTCAGACAGGAGAAAAAAAGCCTTGGGGAGTTTAAAGAGAGCAACAAAGAGCTTCTTGATGCGAACCTTGGTGAAATGTATGTTTTTGCGACATTCAGGCCCATTGTTGAATGGTTTTCTACATTAACAGTGGCGGTGGTGATTGTAGTTGGAAGCAAAATGCTGCTGTCACATTCGATTTCATTAGGCGTGTTAATTGCGTTTATAAGCCTTGTTCAGATGTTTTTTCATCCTGTAACGGATATAGCGGAAAAATATACAATGCTGCAATCGGCAATGGCAGGCGGAGAAAAAGTTTTTAAGCTTATGGATACAAATGAGCAGATTCCGGAGCCTGAATGTGATACTGCCTGTAAAAACGAAATACAGGGCCATATAGAGTTTGACAATGTCCGCTTTGCATATAAAGAGGGAGAAGATGTTCTAAAGGGTTTAAGCTTTACCGTAAGACAGGGAGAGATGTCTGCGATTGCAGGTTATACAGGAGCAGGAAAAACAACCATCATTAATGTTTTAACGCGGCTTTGGGATATTGAAAGCGGAGAAATACGGCTTGACGGAATACCTGTTAAAAATATTCCTTTAAAACAGCTGCGCACTTTAATAATGCCTGTTACGCAGGATATAACCTTATTCTCAGGATCAATAGAAGAGAATATAAGTCTTGGTTTGGATCTTTCAATGGAAGAAATAACGGAAGCTGCCAGGATGGTTCATGCGCATGAGTTTATTTCAAGTCTGCCCCTTGGATACAAAACCGAACTTTCAGAAAGAGCTGTAAATATTTCTACAGGACAGAGGCAGCTTATAAGTTTTGCAAGGGTTATTGCCCACAATCCGCGTGTTGTTATCCTTGATGAGGCGACAAGTTCAATTGATACGGAGACTGAAAGGTTAATCCAGCTTGGAATAAAGAAAGTACTGGCGGGAAGAACATCAATAATTATTGCGCACAGGCTTTCAACAATTAAAGATGCGGATCGTATCTTTGTTCTTTCCAAAGGCTGTCTTGTAGAGGAAGGAAGCCACGATGAACTTATTGCGCATGACGGAATTTACTCAGGCCTTTACAGATTGCAATATGAGGATTAAAATATATATAAATGAATAGATTTTTTATAACAGCAATCGTTTTATTATTGGCTGTTTCTGCGAATATCGCCGCTCAAAACAGGGATTTTATGCCCTATGTTTCCCATATAAGTGCGGAAGCAAGGAACAATCTTGTAAGGCTTACCTGGACAGATTCGCCTGATGCGCGCGGTCCTGTCTATATTTTCAGATCTGTTCGTCCCTTTATGGGTTCTATTCCTGCCAATATAAGGCCTGTTGTTGTAAGGTACGGAGAGCAGTACTTTATCGATGATTCAGATGACATTCAGAATCTTTATTATTTTATTGCGGCAAGTGATTTATCAGGACAGCGCTATGATTTAATTCTACCGCGCATTAACAGTACAAGTCTGTTTCAGGAACAGGCGCAGATTGAGCCTTCAATTGACGAGCCTGCTGCCTTGGTTATTCCGCCTTCAGCCGCTCCTGCAATTTCAGAAGGCATTTACAACTTAAGGGCAAATCATGATGAAGACAGGGTAATTATCACTTTTGAAACAACAAGGGCGCGGCCGGATGCAATTTTGTACCGCAGCACGCAGCCTGTAAACCGTCCCCAGGATTTACTTAATGCAATTATTGTCAGTTCCGGAATAACATCAGGATTTGTTGATTATCCTGTTCCGGGTATTACCTGGTATTATGCAGTAATTTATGAAGATGAAATTTCAAGCGGTAATATGGGAATAAGGCCCGGTGTTAATTCGACAATCCTGCCTGTTACAATTGCAGGCGTTACAACAGAGCGTTCGCTGCGCCCTATACCCCTGCCTGTTATGACATTGCACAATACAATGCCGGAGAGTTTTTTTATTACAGAAATCCCCATGCAGGTTCCCCTTGGTATTGAATCCTCTAACGCAATCGGCGATACCAAGATGCCGGAAAAAATGCCTCTTGTTCCAAGAGGGCCGCGTGTTTTTGCAGTTGATCTTGTGGCTCCCACAGGCGGAGAGGAATCGGCTCTGTTCCAGATTATAATGGAATATTTTATTAAATTTGAATGGGAAGCGGCGCGCGCAAGCCTTCAGCGTTATCTGTCATTGCCGCGATCCGTAGAAATTGAAGCGCGCGCCCGTTTCTATCTTGGGCAGACTCTTTATTATACCGGAAATTACAGGCAGGCTTTAATGGAATTTCTGTCTTTCAGATCCTTTCATCTTCCTGAAGCAAACACCTGGATAGATTCGGTATTAACAGCGATGGTTTACTAAATTAAATAATTACCGCAGCGTTCTTAATAATGCGCGTAACTCGGGGTTTGCAGAACTTTCAGCAGACGGTCTTGCAGTCCTGTCAGTCTGGAGAATAATTTCGTCTCCCGGCTCAATACGGTCAAAAAAGCCGTTTCTGGCAAGGGTGCCAATGGCTATTTCTTCATCGACATTGGTTATGGTAAGCCTTCCTACAAGTTCATCATCACTGTAGACAAGTGAAAAACCGTCATTGGCTGCCTGGGGCCGTCCGCGTTTTACAACATCAAAAACAGTTCCCTGCTGTATGCCGTCAGCCCTTCCCTTGTTTACAAGTGCCTGGCCCTGTCTGCGGATTAATAATCTTCCGCGCAATGGTATGGATGATGATAACTGCGATACTATTCCCCGTGATGCGTCACGCAATCTGTCAGTTCCAGTACGATATGCGTAAAAAGTTCCTGCAGGCGAGCCTGTTCTGCCTGTGAAAGCTTCTGCCTTTATTGAAATATCGCGCTCATTTTCCGATACGGATACAAGGAGAAAATAATCCGCCGAGTTTTCTCTTGCCTGTCTGAAGCCCTGAGAAAAACTTGCCTGGCGAAGTTCAAGATCTAAAACATTTATATTGCGATCATGAACAAGAAGCTCCCTTATTACGCCTGCGGCAACAGAGCCTGCATCTGCATGATAAAAACTTGACTGGCCGGCAAGCGAAAAGACAGCGACATTCCAGTGCCGTTCTGCAAGATCAACAGGGTTTACCTGCCATTGCCTGAACATGGCATTTGAAAGAAGTGAGCTGTATGCCTCAACAGCATCGTTAAGGCTGCGATCCGCCATGCCCTGATCCTGTAAAAAACGAAGCTCTTCCAGAAAACGCGCGGGGTACCCTTGAATTCTTAATAGTTCGGCATACTCGCGCCTGTCCGCTGCAAATGGATTAAGCCTTAAACCTCTGCGATATTCAAAAAGAGACTGTTCCATAAGGTTACGCTGGCGGAAACTCCTTGCCCTGTTAAAATGCCAGGCTGCAAATCTTTCCCTGCGGGGATCTTCCAGGGCGGTGGAAGAAATAATAGTCTCTTCAAGGATGGCCCTTACAAACTCGGCATTTTCATTAATGCTGATCGCTGTTGTAAGGACAGTAATAGCTTCCTGCTGGCGTCCCATTCTTAAAAAAGATAAACCTTTCAAATACCATGCGCTCATGTTCTGTCTGTTATTTGCAATTAATATATCGCAAAGCCGGGAAGCCTCTTCGTATTGCGCGTTACGGTAGCGCAGTGTCGCCATTAAGGACTGTGAAGGAATGTGGGCAGGCCTGAAATGCAGAGCCTGTTCGGCAAAACGGATGGCATCTGTTATTCTGTTGTTCATGGAGTAGATATAAGATGCGTAGTAATAAACCCTTGCATCCCCGGGATGCTGTGTAAGGGCGTTATTGATATATAAAAGCGCAGTGTCAGCGTCGCCAAGAGAGAGAGTGAGAAGCGCAAGAGATATTAAAAGTCTGCGGTCGTCAGGGTAACGGCGGACAGCGTCACGGTAGCGGAGCATGGCTTGCGAAGGCCTGTTCCTTGCGATATCAAGCTCTCCTGCCGCAAAAAGCGCTTCCCTGTTATAGGGTTCTCTTGCAAGAATGTCTGTAACAAGTACACTGGCTGCATCAAGCTGTCCAAGCGCAATAAGAATAAAAGCTTCCAGATTCGCAATTGACATATTGCCCCGTGAAAGCTGCCTTGCCCTTCTTGCCCAATTAAGGGCCTCATCAAATTCAGCAAGTTCGTAGTAACACTCGGCAAGGGCAGCAGTCCCTTCCGCATGCGCGCTGTTTATCCTTAAACATTCAAGAAAGGATTCCACCGCGGAGTACCAGTTTTCCTCCGCCATATGGTTTTTTCCGCGTTCGTAATGCGCCTGCGCGGTGTTTTGAGCTTCCAGAAATAAGGGAAACAATATAAAAACGCAAAGCAGAACAGAAAGACGCGAGCATGTTTTTAATAATAAAGACAACATTGTTCCCCCTCCCAAGTAAAACAACTATTCCTTTTTATGCGTTACTATTTTAATAGTATTTATTTTATGCCCGTCCATTTCCTGAATGATAAAATCATAATCTCTGTATTCGATTTTTTCATTCTTTACAGGTATCTTCCCGAACAGATCAAAAACAAAACCGCCAAGCGTATCAAAATCGTTTGCCGGAAGAGCAAGATTTGTTTCTTCGGTAAGAAATTCCATATTTACTCTGGCGTCGCACAGCCACATTCCCCCTCCAAGATCCACTACATCATCTGTTTCGTGATCAAACTCATCCTGAATGTCGCCTATTATTTCTTCTATTATATCTTCCATGGAGACTATGCCCGATACTCCGCCGTATTCGTCTACAACAACTGCAATATGTATCTTTTTGCGGCGCAGTTCCCGCAAAAGATCGTCAATATGCTTTGATACCGGAACAAAAAACGGTTTTCTTACAAGTACATTTATATCAATGGGTTTATTGTTTACAAGAGCTTTTAACACGTCTTTTACATGCAGGATTCCAATTACATTGTCAACAGTATCTTTGTAAACAGGATAACGCGAATGTTCGTTTTCGCTGATTATGGTTAAAAGCTCTTCCTCTGAATCATCTGCGGAAAGAAAAACCGTGTCTGTTCTTGGAACCATTACTTCTTTTACAGTAGTATCGGATAATTCGACAACGCCGCGAATCATCTGCTTTTGCTCTTCTTCAAGCTCCTTTATAGCCTGTGTATTTATTTTGAAAGGGGTTTTCACTTGTATCCTCCGCAGGAGATTGTTTTTTTGCCGGCGGCATTTTGATTATCAAAAGGGATAATACTTTCATCTTTAAGCCGGTTCAATATATCCTCCTGCAATGCAAGCATTGGCTCATTTATATCCAGTGTTTTGTGATCCATTCCGTCTAAATGCAGGATACCATGAATTATTAATCTGCGTAACTCCTCATCTTCCGGTATATTAAAATACAGAGCATTTTCCTGCAGGGTATCAAGTGAGATAATAATGTCTCCGGGAAGGTAGATTGTATTATTTCCGTCTTTAATCGTTTCTCCAAGATTAAAAGAAAGTATGTCTGTGCTTTCATCTTTATTTCTGTACTGAGCGTTCAGTTCCCTGATTTTTTCGTTATTGCAAAAAAGGATGGACAGCTCCCAATTTTCTCTTTTTATTTCATCAAGCACCTTAAGGGCAAAACCTCCTGCGCTGCCGCTCCATGAAGGCAGGGTAAGAGTTTCGGCATTAATAATGACATTATTCATTTTTATCACCTTTTTGCTTTGGGTATTCGATTCTTGTATGATAATAGCCTGCCAGTACCCTTACAAATGCCTTCTTTATAATCTCAAGTTCGTGGAAGGATAAATCCGATTGAGAAAGCTGTCCGTGTTCTATTTTTGAATCAAAAAGCTGCTGAATAAACTTTTCAATTTTAGTTGCGTTGGGTTTTGTCAATGTTCTTACAGCAGCTTCGGCAACATCGGCAAGCATGACAATCGCCGATTCCTTTGAACGCGGAGGGCTTCCGGGATAGGAAAAATCTTCCGAGTTTACCGCTACCTCGTTTTCTGTCGCCTTATTATAAAACCACGATATAATCGAGTTGCCGTGATGTTCCGATACGATGGATATTACATCTTTGGGAAGGCCAAGATTCAAGGCCTTTTCCACGCCAAGTTTTACATGACTGCGGATTATAGTCGCAGAAAGCCGCGGCGCTATTTCATCATGCCTGTTGTGATCGGTTTGATTCTCTACAAAGTAATCCGGGTTTTCCATTTTTCCAATATCATGATAATAAGCGCCGACACGGGCAAGCAGCGCGTTTGATCCAATGTCCTGGCATGCCTGTTCTGCAAGATTTGCCACCATCAATGAATGGCTGTAAGTGCCGGGCGCCGTTGTAAAAAGTTTGCGTAACAGGGGTGCGTTTAAATCCGATAATTCCATAAGCCTGAAAGATGTTACTGCATTTAATGCATGTTCAAGCGGCGGCAGAAAACCAAGGATTAACATTCCGCAGATGATGCCGTTAAAGGCTGCCCAAAACAGCGGAGCAGGGTAATTAGAGAAACCGGATTCGCGTATTAAAAGCACTACAACAACAGCAAAGCAATTTGCCGCCGCAATTATAAGGCCTGCCTTAATAAGGCTCATTCTGTTTTGGGCCTTGTGCAGCACGGTAGAAGCCGCCGCTCCGGATACAAGAGCGATTATATATGAATGAATGTCAAACGCGCCTGCGAAAAAAGCGCCCAGAGGCAGAGCGACAGCCATGATCATTGCAAGCCTTTTTCCCAGAAAGACTGCAAGCAGCATAATAAACAGGGCTGTCGGAATTGCAAGCGAAACAGGAAAACCTTCAGGACCCGGGGAGAGATTGTTAATTAAAACAGAACCGATTATATAAGAGCCTGCTAAAGAAGAGACAAGGTAGCATTCCCTGTTATTTAATTCCCTTCCAAGAATGGTTTTTCCGCATAAAATAATATAGAGTATGTAAATCAGCAATGCAAGAAACAATACGCCAAGAATATTCAAGGGGCTGCCTGCATTCCCCTCATCCATGCTTGCGACTATTATAAATGAGGCAAAACAGAACAGAAAAAGGCTGTAAATACCAGGCCCTGATCTTATTCTGTCAATAATCTGCAGAAAGTTTTTTTTAATATATTCATGATTCACTTTCATTGTATGCCTGTATTATCTTTTTTATAAGGGGATTGCGCGCTACATCGCCTGTATGCAGAAATGAAAAACTTAGCCCGTCAATCTCTCTTAGAATATCAAGAGCATTTAAAAGCCCCGAATCTGATTTGCGCGGAAGATCTATCTGTGTAGTGTCTCCTGTTATTACAGCTCTTGCGCCTGTGCCAATCCTTGTCAGGAACATTTTCATCTGTTCCTTTGTTGTGTTCTGGGCCTCATCAAGAATTATCATGCAGTCGTTTAAGCTGCGTCCCCTCATGTATGCAAGAGGCGCAATTTCTATTGCTCTTGTTTCTTCCATTCTGTTTATTACATCATAGGGGATAAGGGATTCCATAGCATCATAAAGAGGTTTCAGGTAAGGATCGATTTTCTGGGCCAGATCTCCAGGCAAAAAGCCAAGATTCTCTCCTGCTTCAACAACAGGGCGGGTAAGAACGAGTTTTCGCATTTTTCTTGAAAGAAGCATCTGCAGCGCATGAGCAATTGCAAGATAGGTTTTGCCGGTTCCCGCAGGGCCTATGCAAAAACTTATTTCATTCTCCCGCATTTCCCTGATATACAGAGCCTGATTTCTTGTGCGCGGATAAACCCTGTTAAAACCATGAGGTATCTGTATCATGGAATCGCGGAAGAGTTCCCCGCTTTTTTCATTGTTATCTTCCGATGCCGGCATGTCTTCTGCAAGAGCTATGATATATTCGGCGGAAGGAGAGTCTCCTTCGTTTATTGCAGTAACCAGGTTATTCATCATTGTCCTGAAACGCCTGATGCCGTTTTTATCCTGGCATTCAAAATGAATTTCATTGCCTCTTGCAGTGATAACTCCTCCCAGTGATTCTTCCATTACCCTGAGATTTCTGTCGTTTGCCCCGCAAATTCCGCCAAGCACCTCTGTGTTTTCAAGGACAAAAGTTATTCTGTCTTCCAATAAAACCTCATCAATGTATATTTTATATCTGCATAAACAAAACCGTCAAGTATACGGATATTACTGGATTTCCCATCTTTCGTGCCTGCCGTGATAATTGACATGTGATTTAATTTCTGAAATTGGTATCCATTTAACAAGAAAGGAAACATCAGTTGTTATTTCATATTTCATGGGATTTAGTCTTTGGTTAAGATAAGGGTAAAGATTTACCTGCAGTTCGGCTGTCCAGTCTCCAAGAAAGTGAATGGCTGACAATTCAAATCTGTGCATTTTAAAGCCTGTTCTGCGCCGTTTTGACTCATCAAAAAAATTGAAGGAATCAATGAGGTCTGTAAAAATATTATTCTGAGGGCCTTCACGATACATGAATGTAAAGGCTTCCATTCCCGGTACATTTTTAAAATAACGCCATATAACGGCGTTTTGCGTAACTGCATCAAGCCTGAATCTTACAAACCCTATAACATTTGTTGTAAACCCCGATGACAGCTGAAAATTTGTATTTGTATGCTGCTGCAGGTCAAAATTAAGGGATGTATTTAAATTAAAAGTCAGGTTTAATCTGTTTTTTATTATATCTATATTCGGAATAGAACGATTATATGAAAATCTTAATTCTCTTGGATTTAAAGACGGTTCTCCCTGCAGTTCCCATCTGCCGCTGAAGGGTTCATTTGGATTATCAGGAACAAAAATGGATCTTGCTATTTTTGTCGCTGAAAACATGGCGCTGAAATTCCACAATGTAAGGGTTGTTCTTATTGTGGTAATTTCATTATTTTCCTCCGGATTTATTACCATGTGATATGAGAAAGAACCGACACCCTGGAATCGCAGCGTTTCAGTAAAATTTACAGGCCTCCAAATCCAGTCATCGCTTGTTTCAGGTTTCTCAACGCGGAAGTTTATGTTTGTTTCGGAAATCCAGAATCTGAATGTTGCATTGGTAGAAATAAGACCGTCAAGCGGAGGCAGGGCCGCGCTTACAGTTAAATTCTGCCTTGTATTCATTACGTTAGCTGCAATGTTTCCGGCTACCTGGTGGCTGTTAAGGCCGTATATATTTTCACCGAGTTTTTCCTTTACCCATGAGCCCCACTGCGGAGTTAGTTCAGGGCCGTCTCCGCCTTCGTATCTTTTTGATCTTACCATTGTTCCCCTGAAAGAGTACTGCATATTAGACTGGCCGAAAACCGGATTGGCATACAGAGGGCGGACCGTACCGTTATATGCATAGGATGATGAATAGTTTGTCTGGCTGTACTGCTGCCTTCTTGCGGTATCCATATCTGTTTTGGTAATTGCATCTTCGTTCATAAAGGAAAAATCCCTGTATGTGCCGCTGCCGGAGAAGGTCACAGCATTGCTGTAAAGGCCTGTTGAGTGATCCATTCGTAAATTTATATTACTGTTACCTCCGAAACTTCCAAGAACAGTCCGTACATCACTCCAGTCAACCTGATCGCTTCTTTCCCATCTTGATGTTAAAAATTGAAGCTCGGAAGAGCTTGTCGGAGAAACCTGATAATCAATGCTGAATCTGTTGTTTCCTGCTGCCGGAAGGTTAAAGTTCTGGCTTATAACAGGAGGCGTTATAAGACGGGAATCGATGCTGCTTTGCGATTCCTCTTCTTCGCTGTCACTGCTGGTATCCGCCCAGGGAGAAAGAGGCATTCCTATGCCGCCCAAAGGATCATCTCTTTCTGCTATTGTACCTGGCGCAGCCGTATTCGGTCTTGCCGGTGTGCGCCCAAGGGATAATGGAGTTCCCGAGACAGAGCCTGAAATATTATAAATTGTATATTTATCAGGTACGTAAAAATCTCTTCCCGGGCTGTCTTTGTCGACGAACATGTTTCGTTTTGTTGTGAATGTCATTGTTGTAGATATATTTGAAATTGATACTCTGGAGATATAAGGCGCAAGGGAAGGGAAGGAAGGATTTAAATTTCCGTTTACATGCCATTGATAAGTTCCTATAAGGTTTTGTGTCGCTGTTTCTTCAACGGTTATACCCTGCTGAAGCATGTTCATGAAGTCCATGTTCTCTGCGCGGTTGAGAAAATCCATATTTACATAAGGGTCTGAATAATAAGGGAGATTCCAGGCAAGATTGCCGTACCTTCCGCCGATAGAACTTTGCAGTCTCATCCTGTAACGGAAAGGAACTTCTGTTGAAAAAAAGTTTGAATGATTCCAGTCAAATGTGCCGTCATAATTATTAGGCGCATATGGAGTATAATTGCCGCCAACCATGGAGATTGTCCTTGTAAAGCCAACTCCAATAGAAAACTCACTCTGATTAAATGCCCCTGCTTTTGGAGTATTTAAATCAAGCCCAAGATATGTTCCAAGATTTACATAATAATCAGCCAGAACTTTCAGGCTTGTTTCATTCTTGTTAACGGCTCTTTTCCCAGTGCTGCGTAAAAATAATCCATGCAGTTCTCTTTCCATGTCATCCGTGTTTCCAAGAATTTTTGTAATTGAATTTGCATCCGCAGGATCTGTTTTTGGCCGTCCAAGGATATATGTCGTTGTCTGAACAAATGCGCCCTCTCTGCTTCGAAATCCTATTACAGGGTGAAAGACAAGTTCATCTCCGGGAAAATAAAAGAACGGAAGATACAAGACAGGAATTTCACCTACTTTTAAAACTGCGTTAAAAATGGAAAAATCTGAGCTTGGAAGCAGCCAAAGCTTTGTTGCGTTAATCGACCAAAGCGCCTCTTCGTTAGTTGCGCTTGTTACACGCGCATTGGAAAGAATTGTTACATCCTGATCGCTGCGGGAAATTACGGCTCCCGAAAAAAGATAGGCAGTTCCGTCGCTGTCTAGTTCATGCTGGGTGCTTCCTTCAAGGAAGATGCTTGACCAGTCATCAATATTAACAGTTATATTTTCTCCGCGGAATGTTTCTGTTTTATCAGTTTCTATTTTTTCGTATACTACCTGCCCTCTTGCGGTAAGTATATTTCTTGTACGGTTAAAAAGTATTTCATTTGCGCGTATCCTGTGTTCGGAATCTCCGTCTTTAAGGCTTATTCTTACATCGCCTTTTAATCTTGCATAATCTTCATCAATTACATCTATTGTAAAATATTCTGTTGTTTGAGCGGATTCTATCGTAATAATTTTGCGGTCTTCATCCTTTGCCGCAGGTTCGGGCATTTCAAAATGCTCCCTTATGCGCCTTGAAAGATCCGCCCTTGTGCCGCTTTCAGAAAGACCCAGGGTACGGCACCATACCGCAAGCTCACCCAATGTTGATGTATTTATTTCCATTTCTATGCGCCGGCTTTGAGAAGATGATAATCTGCTTTCGGGAACGGCTTCTTCTGCTTCCTGTATTTCTATTTCCTGTATTTCAATCTCATCATTATCATTTACATCTTCTTCCTGCGCATATAAGGGAGTAAAAAATGATAATATAAAAAAAAGGATTAAACATGAAACGCGATCATACCGCTTTCGTGCGAGAAATTTATAGAGAAGTTTATGACAGCGCGTACCTTTCATTGTCTCCTGTTTCTGGTCTTTGTACACGGCGCATTTCGTTTTAACATTTCATCAATATAAAAGCCAGTATAGGACGCACTGCATTCGGCAATCTGTTCCGGCGTACCGGTTGCGATAATCTGCCCGCCCTTTTCACCGCCTTCAGGACCCAAATCGATGATATGATCAGCCTGTAAAAGCACATCAAGGTTATGTTCAATCATTATAACCGTATTTCCCTGATCTACCAACCGCCGGATCACGTCCATAAGCTGTTTTACATCGGCAAAGTGAAGGCCTGTAGTAGGTTCATCCAGAATATAGAGGGTTCTGCCGGTAGAGCGTTTTGAAAGTTCCAGCGCCAGTTTTACCCTCTGCGCCTCTCCGCCCGAAAGAGTCAAGGCCGACTGTCCCAGTTTTACATACCCAAGGCCGACAGAAAGAAGCGTTTCCATTTTACGGGCAATCTGCGGAATCGGGGCAAAAAAAACAGCCGCCTCTTCTATTGTCATATCAAGAATATCAGATATATTTTTCCCTTTGTAGCGGATTTCAAGAGTCTCTCTGTTGAATCTTTTTCCGTGGCACACATCACATGTTATATAAACATCCGGCAGAAAGTTCATCTCTATCTTGATGGTTCCGTCTCCTTCGCAGTTTTCGCATCTTCCTCCGCGCACATTAAATGAAAAACGCCCTGGTTTATAACCCCTCATCCTTGATTCCGGCAAATTTGAAAACATGTCTCTTATAGCCGTAAAACCTTCTACATATGTTATGGGATTTGAGCGCGGCGTTCTGCCAATCGGGCTTTGGTCTATATCAATTACCTTGTCGATATATTCATGGCCTTCAAGTTTTTTATAGGCTCCCTCTTCGCGGTTTGAACCGTAGACCTTATTTGCAAGGGCCGGGTAAAGTACATCGGAAAGCAAAGTGGATTTTCCGGAACCTGAAACACCTGTGATGCATGTAAAAATTCCAAGCGGAATTTCCACATTGATATTCTTAAGATTATGCTCGCTAACCCCTCTTAATTTGAGCTTTGCGCCGTTTCCCTTTCTGCGTTCCCCGGGAATATTGATGCGAAGGTTTCCCGCAAGATACTGGCCTGTCAAACTCTCTTTTACCTTCATTACATCCGAGGGCCTTCCCTGCGCGACAACACGTCCGCCATGAACGCCCGCGCCGGGACCCAGATCGACAATATGATCGGCTGTGCGCAATGTCTGCTCATCATGTTCTACGACAATCAGAGTATTGCCAAGATTGCGCAGGTATAAAAGTGTGTCGATAAGGCGCTGGTTGTCTCTCTGGTGAAGCCCGATAGAAGGTTCATCCAGTATGTACAATACCCCGACAAGACTTGATCCTATCTGGGTTGCAAGCCTGATTCTCTGGGCCTCCCCTCCTGAAAGAGTAGAAGCCCTGCGCTCAAGGCTAAGGTAATCAAGGCCGACATTCTGCATGAAGCCAAGGCGCGCATTTATTTCTTTTAATATCTGATAGGCGATTTTATTTTCATTTTTGCCGAGTTTTAGGGTTTCAAAAAAGTTTATTGAGTCTGTTACAGAAAGCTTTGACAATTCCCAGATATTTTTACCTGCTATAGTTACAGCTAACACTTCCGGCTTAAGCCTTTTGCCTTCACAGTCTTCGCAGTCCTTCCTGCTCATAAATTTTTCAAGCCAGTCTTTAACGCCCTGGGATGATGTCTCGATATAGCGTCTTCTTAATTCTTCCAGGATTCCCTGAAATTGCGTCTGATATTGAAAATGTCCTGTTCCCTCGCGGTTTACATATTTTACTTTTACTTCGTCCTCTGTGCCGTAAAGTATCGCATTGACAATTTTTTTCGGCAGTTTATTAAAAGGCGTATCAAGGCTGAAATTGTAATGCTTTGCAAGCGCTTTAAAGCGGCTTGCATTCCACGCGCTGTCGGGATTGTAAGGGATTACGCCGCCTTCATTAAATGACAGGGAAGAATCCGGTATGACAAGAGCGGGATCAAATTCCAGCTTTGTACCGATACCCGAACAGCCGGTACAGGCGCCGAAGGGATTATTAAATGAAAAGAGCCGCGGCTGCAATTCCGGGATTGATACGCCGCAGTCCGGGCATGCGTTTTTCTGTGAAAAGATCTGCTCTCTGAAAGTATCTCCCTTTGAGTCATTTATAAGTACAATTAAAAGGCCGTCTGCTGTCTGCAGGGCGCTTTCTACGGATTCGGCCAGTCTTGCGCGGATACCTTTTCCAATCACAAGCCTGTCTACGATAATATCGATGGAATGTTTTTTTTGCTTGTCGAGTTTTATGCTTTCATCAAGATTTACAGGAACGCCGTCTATCCGCGCGCGCGCAAAACCTGCCTTGACTGCGTCTTCTATTATTTTTTGATGCTCTCCTTTTTTTCCGCGGATGACAGGAGACAGCAATTGAATTTTTGTTCCCTCTTTAAACTGCATGATTGTTTCGATGATCGAATCCACAGGCTGCTCGCGGATTTCCTTGCCGCAGACAGGGCAGTGAGGGATGCCGATTCTTGCGTAGAGAAGACGGTAATAATCATAAATTTCCGTTACGGTGCCAACTGTCGAGCGGGGATTGCGATGGGTAGTTTTTTGTTCGATTGAAATGGCAGGGGATAAACCTTCGATGTAATCCAAATCCGGCTTGTCCATGCGTCCCAGAAACTGGCGCGCATAGGCGGAAAGGCTTTCTACATAACGCCTTTGTCCCTCTGCAAAAATTGTATCAAAAGCCAGTGAACTCTTGCCTGAACCGGAAAGCCCTGATATGACAATTAACTTGTCGCGGGGAAGTTCAAGGTCGATGTTTTTAAGGTTATGCTCGCGCGCTCCCTTGATGATTAGTTTGTCCATAGTTTAACAAGAATATCAAAAAAGATTATAATGATCTAGTACCACTTGTCATATGTTTAGCTGTTTTAAAACGCAGGGTAAACAGAAGAATTTAACAAGACATTGATAAACATGCGTATTGCGGTTATTATCAATATTATAGGAGTTATAACCATGCTGTTATCAGAACTGAGAAACCCCATCGAAGAATTAATAAAGAAAATTAACGAAACATGGAGGCGTCTTTGAAGACGCGGGATTTGCGCAGCGTATAACTGCTCTGGAAGCGAAAACCGCAGAGCCTGCCTTTTGGAATGATCAGGAAACAGTTGAAAAAACTCTTTCTTCTTTAAAAAGCCTGAAAACAAGGTATGAACCCTGGAAAGCTCTCCGCGATGAAATGTCCGATTTACATACTCTTTTTGAACTTGCAACAGAGGCAAATGACGAAAGTGAAAGCGCAGGAATAGAAAGTTCACTGAAAAACCTTACCGCCCGTTATGAAAAGCAAAACATCTTTGAACTTATGACAGGCGAGATGGATAAAAACGCATGCTTTCTTACTGTTCATTCAGGTGCGGGCGGAACTGAGGCCTGTGATTGGACGGGTATGCTCTACCGCATGTACCTTCGCTGGGCAGAGCAAAAGGGTTTTAAAGTCGAGGAAGTTGACAGGCAGGAAGCTGAAGGGGGGATTAAGTCAGCCACATGCCAGGTCGAAGGGGACTTTGCCTACGGCTATCTTAAGGGGGAATCCGGCATTCACCGCCTTGTAAGGATAAGCCCCTTTGATTCCAATGCCCGCAGGCACACATCATTTGCTTCGGTTTATCTTTTTCCGGTTATTGACGATACAATCGAAGTTGAGATAAAACCTGAGGATCTGCGCGTAGACACATACCGCGCGGGAGGAGCAGGGGGGCAGCATGTAAACAAGACGGACAGCGCGGTTCGTTTTACGCATCTTCCAACGGGAATTGTGGTTGCCTGCCAAAACGAGCGCAGCCAGATAAAAAACCGCGCTATAGCAATGAGCATGCTTAAGGCAAGGCTTTATGAACACTACAGACAGGAAAAGGAAAAGGAAAACGCAAAATTTTCCCAGGAGAAAAAAGATATTTCCTGGGGTAACCAGATAAGATCCTATGTGTTTCAGCCTTATACAATGGTAAAAGATTACAGAACAAAGGCAGAAAAAGGAAATATTGCGTCTGTTATGGACGGGGACATCGATTTATTTATCGAGGAGTATTTAAGGTTTTCCTGGCGTAACAGTGCCGCCGGAATCTCTGACGCATAACGGGGTGTTTTTTGAAAGGAAAGTTTATTCTATCAGTTTTTCTTTTCTTCGCATTAAGCGCATGCCTGTTTGCGATGGGCAAAAAGCAGGATATAAACGAAAAAGCAATACAGAATAACGAGTGGATACTCTGCATTACCGATTTTGATATCAGTTCGCTTCCGCCGGATAAGGTCAATATATCCGATATAGTATTAAAAAAAATGGTTGACAAATTAACCATGATTAATTACCGCGCCCGTGTCTCTTCTGAATATGCTTTTTATGAAAAGAGGGCCTGGACGCTTGAAAGATATAATGCGGCAAGAGCGCTTGCATCAAAAATGGAAGAAAGATCGCAGGTACTGTTCCGCGGAGAGCCAAACTGGCAATACCGGCAGAACATTGCAAGGATTGATACTGATTTGGAAAAGTTAAGAGCCGCCCTTTATGAAATTGAAAATAATGCGCCTGTAATAAACAGGGAGCCGGACTTTAATTTAAGCCGTAATAATCTTAACCATGTTTTTCCTGCAGCGCCTTTGCAGGGGGGTGAAAACAGGTTTTGCGCAACTCAGGGAGCTGATGCGTTTCTTGCAGGTTCGATCACGGATTTTCACGGCAGGTATTTTTTAACATTAAAACTTTATACAGTTTATACGCAGTCGTTTGTCTGGCAGGATAATATGATTTTTTCTCATGAGGATATTGAAGAAGTGCTCGATGAAATTACACGGAAACTTCTTGTTGTATTATCCGGGGGCAGCAGCGCAGTTGTGGCTGTTAAAACAGAACCTGAAGATACCCTTGTTCTTATAAACAGATCCTTTGCAGGCAGAGGAGAAACAGGCATTCTGGAATATCCGCCCGGAACGGTATTAATCACAGCAACTGCACCTGATCATGACAGCCTTTCATTTGAGACAGAACTTGTTTCCGGTGAGCTTGCCCTTGTAAATATAAGGCTTAACGCGATTGAATACGGAGATGTAAATATTATAAGCAATAAGGAAAGCAGGGTTTATCATGGCGCGCTGTATGTAGGTGAAACTCCCATGACGCTGCGCCTTCCTGTAAATCATCTTGAATATATCGAGATCGAAACAACAAATACGGAAGAACTTTTTTCTCTTGCGCCGAAAGAAAGGGGAACAATTGTTTTTCAAACTCCCGATTATACTGATTTCTCGCAGTCATTTTCATTGCGTACATCTGTGCCTCTGCACAAAGACCGTGTAGACAGGGAGCGTAACGGTTTTTACTGGGCATTGGGAGGCATCTGGGTTACAGGCATTGCAACATGGATTTCATATTATTCCCTGTCAAGCATTAATTTTGCCGTTAATTCTTCCGGTTCGCGCAATCAGCAGTTATACAATGAGCATAATAATATGCTGCGTATTTATAATGCATCATTAATATCTCTTGGCGCTGTTTCCGTGTATGGAATATACAGGTTTGCAAGGTATCTTTATTACGCCAATGCAGGCGCAACGCCTGTTGCAGCGCCAGGAAGGAATTAAATGAAGTTTGGCGAAAAATTAAAAAACTTTTTTTCCGGAAAAAGCGAAGTTAACGAAGAGCTGTACGATGATTTATGCGATCTTTTAATAGAAGGTGATTTTGGCCCTGCGCAGGCGTATAAAATGACAGAAATTTTAAGAGCGCAGTGTAAAAAGGGCAGCGCAGAAAGCATAACCGAAAGACTTGCTCAGCTTCTTGACGAAGAACTTGGAAAAGCAAAACCTGCCTTTATTTTGCAGCCGGAAAACAATCTTGCTGCAGTTTTAATTCTTGGAGTAAACGGCGTTGGAAAAACAACTACGGCAGCAAAACTTTCCTGTCTTTATAAAACGCAGTATAATAAAAAAGTAATACTTGCTGCTGCCGATACATTCAGAGCGGCTGCAATAGATCAATTAAAAATACACGGCAGCAAACTGGATACAAGAGTGGTGGCTCACAAGCAGGGAGGAGATCCGGCTGCTGTTGTATATGACGCTCTTGAAGCTGCATCTTCCGGAGGCGCAGATGTAATCATTGCTGATACCGCAGGAAGGATGCATACAAAATCCGCGCTTATAGAAGAACTGCGTAAAATTGACAGGGTTGTTGAATCTAAAGGAGCGGATGCGCGTTATTTGAAATATCTTGTGCTTGATGCGACAACAGGAAGAAATGCCTTTGCGCAGGCTGAAATTTTTAATTCTGCGGTTTCTCTGGATGGAATTATATTGACAAAATACGATTCCACCGCAAAAGGCGGAGTGATTTTTTCCATAGCATCCGAATTGAACTTGAGCGTAGCGTATATATGTACAGGAGAAAAATATACAGATATCGCAATTTTTGACAGTAAAAAATTTGTAAGGGAGTTTACGGGAATTGCATAAAAAAATTATTATAATAATTATTATTCCCGTTCTGCTTCTTTGCGCAGGGATTATCGCATTAACTCTGGAACTTGATTTTATGCTTCCGGAAACAGGTTATAATTCGCAGTCAGATGAAGAAGAGCCGCATGATTTTTCTTTAGAATCATTTTCAATTCCGCGCTGGTTTATATCGAATGCAGGAGGCATGATTCTGGAAGAAGCGCAGTCGCGCTTTGTAGCCTTGCGCAGCGAGTATGCGCTTGCAATAGATTCTGCGCAGCAGGATGAACTTCCTGAAATTCTCCTTCCTTATTTTAATGATGATTTTCTGATTGAAGTCCGCATGCTGTATAAGAACAGCGAGCAGATACGTACGCAATGGCTGTTCAGAGATGCCAAAGGCAATACAAGACTGAATGCCGTTTTTCTGGAAATTGAAAAGACAGAGGAAGAGCCTGAAATCACAGCCGAAGCTGAAGAATCAGAATCAGATGAGGAAGAGCAGATGCAGGCAGTAAAAGAAAAAGAATTAAATATAAAGGGATTTATAGATATATTAGATGAAAATGCAAATTTTTTATCTGAATACAGATTTTTTGAAGACGGAAGAGTTAGTAAAACCGATTATGAGTATAAGGAAAATCTTTTAATTAGTTCTGCCGCCATGATTCTTGAAAATGAAAGTGACGAAGATTATATTAAAACCTATACGGATAATTACAGGTATAACCGTTCGTTAACCTTAAGGGCAATAGAAAGAATATTCTATAAAGATATGCAATATGAAACGGATGACAATATTTTAAAGATTACATTTCCAAGGCGTATAATGAATGCTGCAAACGACATGGATTTTATAAGCGAGAGGCTGAATCTGTATCCTTCGTTTTTCGGCGATATATTCATAAAAAATTATTTCAGAATGGTTTTTGAAACAGATGACAGAAGCAGGGTTTTAAGCCAGACTCTTTATGATGATGAAGATGAGATTATCTGGATTATTTCAAACACATGGGTAAATGACCGTATTGCTTCCACTGTAAAAAAAGAAGGCGATTCAGTTTTGCTTGCGGAGTTTCAATATGATTCATCCGGAGAAAGAATCTTGGAAAGAAATTCAAGAGACGGCGAAGTAGAGAGAATTGTCCGCAAAGAAGGCGATACGGAAATAGAAGATCTGTATATGAATAATGTAGTTGTACTTCGCGCCGTCTGGGAGGATGGCAAAAAAGTTTCTGAAACAAGGATGAATTATTGAAAAAGTCCTGGATACTGTTTGTCGCATCCCGTTACATTTTTAAAGGACGCTCAAGTTCACCTGTTTTGGCGGTACTGGGTATCGCTGTCGGTGTACTTGCGCTTATCGTAATAATTGCTGTTATGAATGGTTTTCAGCTTGGCTTTATAGAAAGCATCCTGGAAGTTTCTTCTTATCATCTGCGCCTGGAAAATTTCCCGCATGAAAAAACTGTTGAATTGCAGGAGATACTGCTTTCGATTCCGTCTGTAAGAGCTGTTGTTCCATTTATGGAATTCCAGGCACTTGCAAGGGGAAGAAGAGCCGGCCAGCAGGCAGTATTTGTAAGAGGATTAAACGAAAACACGCTTTTTATTGACAGGCTGATGGAAGAAAAGCTTGATTTCCATGAGGGTGTTTTTGATATTTCAAATGAAAGCAATGTTTTGCTGGGCTCTGAACTGGCAAGACGCCTTGGCATTGGCTTTGGGGATTCTGTTTCCATTTTTTCCCTTGCAGGAATATTATCGGCGGATGATGAAGGCGGATATGAAGAGTTTACTGTCACGGGTGTTTTTAGAACCGGATATTATGAATACGACTGCAGCTGGGCTTTTATCAATATAAACAAGGTGTCAAGTCTGGACAATGAAAGCAGTTTAAAGCTGGGAGTAAAAATTGATAACCGTTTTGCGGACAGACAGCTTTTAGAGCAGGCAAGAAGAAAGTTACAGGCTGCAGGATTTTCTGTTTCCGGAACAGGAGATAATTCAGATTACAGCGATGGAATCAGGCTTTCCAGCTGGAGGGATTATAACCGCTCCTTCTTTGGCGCGCTGAGAACGGAAAAACTTTTTATGTTCATACTTGTGGGCCTTATTTTTATCGTGGTAGGTTTGAATATCTATCAGGCGCAGAGGAGGTCTGTTCTTCAAAGGCGCGAGGAGATTGGGCTTTTACGGGCTGTCGGCGGCAGCGAGAAAGCGGTTCAGTTTGTTTTTGTCATTGACGGCGGCATTATAGGTTTTGCAGGGGCAAGTATCGGGCTTGTTTTGGGGCTGTCTGTTGCGACAAACATTCAGCAGTTTTTTTCGTTAATTGAAAATATAGTCAATGTAATTATTGATATAATCAATGTAATTGCAAATTTCCTGGGAACAGGAATTTCAGGGAGCTTTTCAATTTTTCCGCCTTCGATTTTCTACATAAAAGAGATACCTGCAAGAGTTCTTCCCTATGAGGTGCTTTTTATTTTTATGTTTGGATTTTTGTCAGCTCTTGCGGCGGCATGGTTTGCGTCAAGAAAAGTAATCAAAATACACCCGGCGGAGGTACTGCGTTATGAATGATGAAAGAAATGGCCAGGTCTTAATCAGGATAAACAATATCGTAAAAAATTATGTTTCCGGAAATGAAACGCTGCATATTTTAAAGGGAATTAACCTTGAAATTAATGAAGGAATAACAGCGGCAATAAGCGGACAGAGCGGAAGCGGCAAAAGCACTCTTTTAAATATTATAGGAGGGCTGGATCGCACGGATGAGGGGAGCGTTATTATCGGCAATGATGAAATTACATCCCTTTCCGAAAAGGAAATTTCAGTTTACAGATCCAAAAAGGTTGGTTTTATTTTTCAGTTTCATTATCTTTTAAAGGATTTTACGGCGCTTGAAAATATTATGCTGCCTGCATACATTGCAGGAATGAAAAAGAAAGAAGCGGCGGAAAGGGCAAAAGCGCTGTTAGCTGACGTAAGAATGGAAGATCGAAAAAGCCATTTTCCCTCCCAGCTTTCAGGCGGAGAGCGTCAAAGGGTTGCTGTTGCAAGATCCATGGTTAACGATCCGGCATTAATCCTTGCTGATGAACCGACAGGAAATCTGGATCCGCAGAACAGTGAAATAGTTACAGCCCTGTTGTATGAGAGCGCGCAGAAATGGAATAAGACAATGATTGTTGTTACCCACGATAAAAAAGTGGCGGCAAGGGCCTGTATGCAGCTTGTTCTGGAAAACGGCCGGTTGGCAGAGGCGCTTGCTTGAAAAAAAACACATCATTATTTATTGCATTAAGATATTTATGGGGCAGAGCGCATGAGGGTGTGCGCTATCTTAGGGGAGCGGCGGCAGGGATAGCCGTAAGCCTTGTTCCCATAATCGTTACCCTTATTGTAGCTGACGGCATGATAAGGGGAATTACAGATAGGTATCTTGAACTGGGAACAGGGCATTTACAGGTTTTTGATTTAATGAGATCCGGCAATAATGAAGATGAAGTAACGGAAAAAATAAAAATGGTTAAGGGCGTAAGAGGAGTGTGGCCGGAACAGCGCGGAATGGGAGTAATTGCAGGCAGAAGCGGAAAAACGGGAGTGACTGTACGCGCCATTGAAGCATCGTTCTGGGATGATCCGCAGAGCGCTTCACTGCTAAAAATAATTGACGGAGCGCATAAGCCTCATTCTGACCGCGATATAATTTTGGGGGAAACTCTTGCGGAAAATATCGGCGCAAAAGTCGGAGATACGGTAAGACTTATGACTGTAAGATCTGCTGAAGGAGGGAGGATGTCTCCAAGAACAGCCGCTTTCACAGTCGGGGGTATATTGTCCTGCGGTTATAACGAACTTGATGCATTATGGTGCATAACAAGCTGGGAAGGCGGAAAAAGGGTTTTCTCCATGGAACAGTCAGCATCAAGTTTTATCATTAAAATAAATGATCCCTACAAAAAAGCTGACGATATTGCATGGGATCTTTATCATGAATTGGGAAGCGGATACAGTATTTATACGTGGAAAGATCTGTTGCGTTCACAATACAGTTCATACGAAACAACAAGGCAGCTTCTTTTGTTTATAATGGCGCTGATTGTAATTGTTGCGGCGGTTAATGTATCGTCAGCTACAAGCATGCTTGTTCTTGAACGGCAAAGGGATATTGCGATACTAAAAGTTTCCGGAGCCAGCGTAGGGGGCGTAACAGGCGTTTTTCTCTGGGGCAGTTTTCTTACAGGACTTGCCGGCAGCATCGCAGGAATTATAATTGGGGTATTAATAGGAAGCAATATTAATTTTCTTGTCCGTTCACTGGAAAATATTTTAAGTTTTTTTACCGTTTTCTTTAACGGCACGGATGTAAAAATACTGGATCCCGGTTTTTATCTTGAAACAATCCCTGTTGTAATTGACTGGACGGCTGTAATGATAATAGGGCTTTTTGCGATTCTTTGCTCCATTCTCGCATCCTGGATTCCTGCAACAAGAGCCGGCAGGCTCAAACCAATGGATCTATTAAGAAAGACCTGATAATTTCGCGGCAATTACGTCAATAAAATCCCATGAATTAAGAATTTGACAGGGTGCAGGATTTGAAAGTTTTGCAAGGTCTCCTGTCATTATTCCGTTTTCAATTGTATCAATTACTGCCTTCTCAAGCCGTTTGGCGAAATCCTCAAGGTCTTTTGTATTGTCAAGTTCGGCGCGTTTTGCAAGCGCTCCGCTCCACGCAAAAATAAGCGCGGCAGGATTGGTGCTTGTTTTTTCACCCTTCTGCCAGCGGTAATAATGCTGCTGCACAGTCCCGTGAGCCGCTTCGTATTCAAAAACGCCGCTTGGAGATACAAGTACGCTTGTCATCATTGCAAGGCTTCCTGCCGCGCTTGCTATCATGTCGCTTTGAACATCGCCGTCGTAATTTTTGCACGCCCACAAAAAACCGCCCTCGCTCTTTACAACGCGCGCAACGGCATCATCGATCAATGTGTAGAAATATTCGATGCCTGCCGCCTTGCATTTATCCTTAAATTCATTTTCGTAGATTTCGTTAAAAATTGATTTAAAGCGCCCGTCATAAATTTTGGAGATTGTATCTTTTGTCGAAAACCACAATGGAATTTTTTCTGCAATTGCATAAAGGAAACACGCGCGGGCAAAACTTTTTATCGATTCATCCAGGTTATGCATTCCCTGAACAATTCCGCTCCCCTTAAAATCCGCTACTTTCATGCGGCGTTCTGTTCCGTCTTCCCTTGTGTAAACAAGTTCCACCCTTCCGGGCATGTCAATTTCCATTTCTGCCGCCTTATAAACATCGCCGTAGGCATGACGCCCGATAACAATCGGCGCTTTCCATGTATTTACAGAAGGCTTTATACGGTTTACGGATATCGGCTTGCGGAACACTGTACCGTCAAGGAGAGCTCTTATCGTTGCGTTGGGGCTTGGAAGAAGATATTTAAGGTTGTACTCTTTCTGCCTTGCCGCATTTGCCGTTATTGTCGCGCATTTTACGCCAACGCCAAGTTTTTTTATGGCTTCTGCGGACTTAACCGTTACTTCGTCATTTGTGTTATCGCGGTTTTGCAGTCCAAGATCGTAGTATTCAGTTTTAAGGTCTATAAAAGGAACAAGTAATTTTTCCTTTATTACCTGCCAAAGAACGCGTGTCATTTCATCCCCGTCAATTTCGACAATTGGGGTTTTCATGTTTATTTTTGCCATGAACAGAGTATAGCTTTTTATTTTCATTTGGTAAAGATATCAGAATTGTTCACAAACTGAACAACTCTGATCATTCAAAACGTATAAAATCATTCATGGTAAATACAATTCTTATTTCGCCGTCTATATGTATGTTCAGCTTTCCGTATCTGTCATCATCTTCATCTATCAGTAAAAAATCATAATGATTTTCTTCGTATAAAGGATATGAAAGCCTGACTCTGACAGACTGGCCGCTTTGAAGGATGCTTCCATGAAGAACATTTTCATCCCAGCTGTCTTTTGTAACAGGACTTAAATAAAGACTATAACAGTCATATCCTGTGTTATTAACAATTGTAATGAAGGGAAGATCCGTTGACGGCAGCGACTGGCATCCGGATAGAACCAGTATTATTGCTGCAATTAAAGTGTAAATTGTAATCTTTTTCATAATTTGTTCTGCTCCAATTTTTATGTTTTAATTTTTTCTAAAGCTTCTTCAAAAGTCAATTCCAAATTTGATCTTGATGCAAGGCAGCGTAATGTTAATTTATCAGTTAAGGGATTATCCCCCGGTATTATCACATAACGCATTCCCTTCTTTTCCGCAAGGACAAACTGTTTTACAAGCTGCCTGTCCGCTTCCAAAAACACCTCACAGGGAATGCCTTCCTGCCTGAATTTAAGCGCAAGACTTTGATACAAGCCTGAATTTTTGTCATCGGCGCATGCAATGGCAAGAAGGCAGTCCTTTGCATCAGGCAGTTTACCAAGGCTTTCAAGCGCGACAAGCAGCCTGTCAAGGCCGATAGAAGAGCCTACTCCGCTTATGGCGTCTTTTTCCTTGGAGTATAGGCCTGCAAGATTGTCATATCTTCCGCCGGAACAAACAGACCCTATATCAGGAAGTTCCTTTAAAAATGTTTCAAAAACAACGCCGGTGTAGTAGTCAAGACCCCTTGTAATTGAAGGATCAAGCGTAAATGTAAAAGAGCCAGAAACATCCTGCGCATATTGATGCAGTAATAAAAGCCTCTGCGATTCGGCGGAAGGTCCTCCCGATAATTCTGTTATGCGATTAAGGACATCTGTAAAACTTCCCTTTGCTCCTGTGTACTGAAGTATTTTCTGCGCTTTTTCATCCCCTGCAAGAGCTGCAAGATTTTTTTGGGTTTCATCTTCACCAACTTTTGAAAACTTGTCCACGGTACGGAGGATTTCAACAGATTTGCTTCCAAGATCCAGGTTAGATAAAAAACGGTTGAAAAGGCCGCGGTGATTTACATGAATATTTACATCAATGCCAAGATTAGACAGGGCAGTATGTATTAACAGAATAATTTCAAAATCGGATGCAGGGTTGTCGCTGCCTATAATATCAAAATCGCACTGCATAAATTCACGGTAACGTCCGCGCTGGGTATTTTCTCCCCTCCATACCTTGCCTATATGGTACCTTTTAAAGGGAAATAAAAGTTCTGCGCGGTGCAGGGCTGTAAAGCGGGCAAAGGGAACTGTAAGATCAAAGCGCAGCGCAATATCACGCTGTCCATTATCCTTAAAACGGTAAATTTGTTTTTCTGTTTCGCCGCCGCCCTTTCCAAGGAGGATTTCTGCGTATTCAATTGCAGGAGTATCAATTGGCAGAAAGCCAAAGGAGCGGAATGTGCTTTCTATTTTCTCTCTTAAGCTGCGCCTTGTTATTTCCGCATCCGGCAGGAAATCCCTGAAACCTTTAAGAACTCTCGGTTCGATGTAATCTGTCATAATTGTAACTATATTTTAAAGATTAAAATCAGGCAAGTGCATATACCTGTCAAAGTGATTTAAAACTGAATGTAACATCATAATCTTTTACATTAACAAGGCAGTATACATTGTGTCTTTTAAAATCCTCGATGCTTATAAACTGAACACCCCCAGTATGATTTAATACACGCTTGTGCAAATGGCCTGTAAACATAATGTTGCATCTGTTTCTTAGTATGGAAACAATACGCGCTCTTTCCTTTATATCGGATAACAGGTGGATATCCGCAAGGCCCGATGCAAACAGAGCAGAATGCGTAAATACAAATGTATTTCCCTGCGTATTTCTTATTTCTCTTTCCAGCCAGTCAAGCTGTTCTTTCCCGAAAAAGGAATTGGCTGAATCAAGGATAAAAAGGGATGCTGTATCTCCTGTAATCCTGTAACGTGTAGAGCCGATATGCTCCTTCCATACGTCCCAGTTACTGAATAGTATGTCATAGTTTCCGATTACAGGATAAAAAGGAACATCGAATTCAGATACTGTTTCCAAAAAGAGGAGCAGATCATTTTCTGAATGATTGTTTGTAATATCTCCCAAAACTACAACAAATTTAACCTGTTCAGGTATTATTATATTTTTAAGCTCTTTGATGCTTTCCAGGCTGCCGCCTTCCATATGTATGTCAGCTAATACTATGAATGAGTACTCATTTCCAAGCGCAGGAGTTCTATGCTCAGGTTTTTTAAGAAAAATAAAAGTGTCTTTATATTTCAGGCGTTCATCAAGATCGTTTGCCATGATTAGTTCTAAAAAATACATATCGCAGTTTGAAAAAGAAAAAATAACGTATAAAAAGAGGAATAAAAAATAAAACCTGCCGCATTTTCTTACCATGAATATTTAACTCCGCCTCTCCATGAAAATCCGTATAAGACGGTTGTTAAACCATAGCCTCCGCTTTGCAAAAACTCAATCTCGTTTAAAATGGAAAAACTTTTATCTAGGATTATAATTGCATACAGGCGCAGAGAATACGCGCTTAAGTCTTTGGCGTGAAAATCGCTGAATGTACCAAAGCCTGCTCCCGCGGTAAGCAGGGCAGTACTTATAAAATTAAAGTAGGTATAATATGTTATTATTGATTCAAAAATGACAGTCTCTCCGAAAAAGGATGTAATTCTTAAATTGTTGCCAATAGAAATTCCTGCGCGTTCTGCATTATAGGAGACAAAAGGCAAAATGGAATGAGTATTTACTTCATATTCTATAAAACTGTTACTAATATATGATACGCAAAAATTTAATGGTTTAAGAAATTTGCTGTAGAACGGATAATAACTTGTGTTAATGAATGTATTTAAATCGGTATTGCCTGCGCTTTTTCCAAGTGATATTCCTCCCCTTAGCTTTAGCCTGTGCTCAAGTTCAATCGCGCCGATTAAAGACATTTCACCGTAATAATTAAAACCGCGGTTATGCTCCCCGCAAAGATACGCTTCCATTTCTTTTGCTGAAATAAAAATTCTTGAAATATCCTCGTACAGCTCCGGTTCGGAATCAGATGCAAATATACTATTTATAAGAAAACAAAAAACAAGCGGGAATAAAAACAGGCGCTTTACACTCATGTTTTGATTATCCCACGATTTAACTGAAAATTCTATACGGTTTTTATACGGAAGCTGTTTAATAACTGAAGCTGCCGGACAACTTCAGTTATTAAAGTTTACAAAAAATTAAATATATAAATAACGTTTTATCTTCATTGTAGGAGTTTTCTCAAAAGGATCTTGTTTTACTTCGATCTTGCTTATGCGTGAAAATGCCGCAAGTTGTTTGTTTACCCATGTGCGCAGATCTTCAAGCGTTTGTTCAATTGCGCCTGCAGCTGTTTTGGCAGCCTCGCTCAATCTTACAAGAGCTACAATTTCTCCCTTTTGCCCGGAGTAGACAATTGATTCTTCTATAAGCTGGGATGATCCAAGAAGCTTTTCTATTTCTTCAGGATAGATATTTTCTCCTGACGGCCCAAGAATAAGAGCTTTAAGCCTTCCCTTTATGTGGAGCCTGCCCTTGCCGTCAAGTTTGCCAAGGTCGCCTGTCCGCAGCCATCCGTCTTGGGTAAATGTTTCAGCTGTTTTTTCATCATCATCGTAATAACCAAGCATTACATTAGGGCCCTGTACCTGGATTTCTCCCTCGTCCGATGTTATGCCGGGGACTTTTTCTATCCTAAGTTTTACGCCGCGGGGAGCCGATATGCCGGAACCAAACGAAAAACGAAGGGGAGTGTTTCCTGCAACAAGGGGAGCTGTTTCTGTAAGGCCGTAACCTATTGTGTAGGGAAATCTTGCATCGTAGAGGAATTTTTCAACCTGGGGTGAGAGAGCCGCGCCGCCTATGCCGAATACTCTGATGCAGCCGCCCAGGGCTTTTTTCAGTTTGCGTCCTGCAACCCGTACTGCCAAAAGACGGGTAGGGGGAAATTTGTAAAGTGCGTTTTTGCGCAGCTTCGGAGCAATCGCATTATTGAAAACTTTTTCTATTAAAAGAGGGACTGTTATCATTACAGTAGGACGAATAAGTTTAACAGCCGGCAGCAGCACAGAAGAGGAGGGAGGGCGATCAAGGTATGTGATGCTAGCTCCGCTTAAAACAGCGGCAAGAAAGCCAATACTGCATTCGTAGGAGTGCGCAAGGGGCAGCACGGAAAGAAAACGATCCCTTGGAAATACCTTCTTAAAAAATAGTGAAGACAGGGCGCTTGAAATAATATTTTTGCTTGAGAGCATTACACCCTTGGAGCTTCCCTGTGTTCCGCTTGTGTAGATGATTGTGGCAAGCGCATTCGGATCACCGGATATTGATACTTCGACTTCTATGTTTTCAGATTCTTTAAATTCATCGATGCAAAAGACCGGTACCTGCGAGCCGGTATCAATCTTATCCATTAACGCGCGGCTTACGCAGACTGCCTTAACTTTTGAATGCTTCATAATATGGCTGATTTGTTCCGGCGTAAAACCTGTAAGAAGGGGTACAGAAACCGCGCCTGCAAGCGCAATGCCGAAATAGGCAAGAGCCCATTCAGGGCAATTTTCAGATAAAAGTAAAACCTTGTCGCCCTTATTAACACCCATTTCCCTTAAAAGAAAGGCAATTTGCTTGGCGCGGTTTCCCATCTGCGTATAGGTTACTTCTCTGCATAATTTGTCTTCGCATATCATCGAGAAAGCAATTTTGTTCTTATGTTTCGCCGAAGCATCAAGGCAAAGCTGCGCAAGCGTAGTATGAGCCGCCTCTATTTGCGTATTCGGACTTTTCCTTTGTTCCATGTAAGTTAGAGTAACACATTAATGAAAAAGTTGCATGTAAATAGGGCTTTTTGTTTATATTATCGTATTATTTTAAGCTGATTGTTCTTATTAATCTGCCTGTATCCGCATCCCACTGCTTTATGCTGTGATCATTTGATCCTGACAGGATTTGCTTCCCGTCGGGGCTGAAACAAACAGATATAATCCAGCTTGTATGCCCTGTTAATGTTCTTGTTTCCCTGCCTGAGGCAGCATCCCAGATCTTGATGGTATTTTCATCAGAACCTGAACCGGACAGGATTCTCCTTCCGTCGGAGCTGAAACTGACGGAATGCACCCATCCCAAATGGCCTTGTAATACTCTTACATCTCTTCCTGGAGCCTCATCAATGATTCTTACCGTGCCGTCTCCGCAGCCAAAGAGGATTTGACTTCCATCGGGGCTGAAACTGATTGAATAAAGGCCCTCCCTGAATCTTGGAAATGTTCTTGCTTCCCTTCCTGTATTTATTTCATACAGTCTGATGCCGGATGAAAAGTTTCTTAGGGTATCAGACTGATCTGTAAAGATGACCTGCCTTCCGTCAGGATTGAATGCGGCTGATGTAACCATGCCAAGTTCCCCTCTGAATGTTCTGACTTCCCTTCCTGTAGATGCGTCCCAGAGTTTAACAGTGTTATCTGTCGATCCTGAAAGTATGAACCTGCCGTCCGGGCTGTATGCAACAGATGTAACCATGCCGTTATGAGCAGAAATTGTTCTTAATAGCAAGCCCTCGTTTGCATCCCAGATCCTTATAGTTCTGTCGTGAGAACCGGATGACACAATCGTTTTTCCGTCGGGGCTGTATACAACCGAGTTTACCCATGATGTATGGCCGGTAAATGTCCTTATCAGTCTGCCTGTCTGCGTGTCCCATAACTTGACAGTTCTGTCGCTGGAACCTGAAATGAATTGCCTTCCGTCAGGGCTGTAGGCAACAGAGAGTACTGCAGCTGTGTGCCCCTGTGCAGCTTGCGGCTCTGTAATTACAGCCTGTTCCGCCGTTTTACATGTGTAAAAAAGTGAGGCGGAAAAAATAATGATAACTGTAACTAAACTAATACGGGATTTTGTTTTCATATAATATTATCGGTATTTATAAAGCTGAACCATATAAACGGTAAAATTAATATCAGACAGATTATACAATATTTTCAGATTTACAATGATATTTTTATACTATATAATTAAATCCTCTATATAATACTAAAATTGTGTTGACAGGAATAAGGGGAGTGAAAGAATGAAAACTGTTTTTATAGTTGATGATAACGATACAAACCGCATGGCGGCTAAAACCGCGCTGGACGGTTTATACAAAACATATGCAATGCCGTCTGCGCAGAGGATGTTTGCCCTTCTTGAGAATATAAAACCTGATTTAATTCTGTTAGATGTCGATATGCCGGAAATGGACGGTTTTGAAGCGATAAAAATTTTAAAGTCCGGCGATGAAACAAAAAATATTCCGGTTGTCTTTTTAACTGCTTCTACTGTTTCAGGAGACAGATTTGAGGGGCTTTCTCTTGGAGCGGCAGACTATATATCAAAACCTTTTATGCCGAATCTTCTTCTTCAGCGCATCAGTAAAAATTTATAAAATATATAAATGAGATAAAACATGAGGCATTTGTTCATTATTAATCCTGTCGCAAAAGGCATAAATGGAAAAACAAAACCGCTGCGCGACAAGATTACCAGATTCTTCAGCAAGTATCCCGATATACGCTATGATATATTTGAATCAAGGTGGTGCCGCGACTCTCTTATTTTTATACGGCGGTATATTTCAGAGCCAAACGAAACTGTACGCATACACTCAATAGGCGGAAACGGCACGCTCTTTGAAGTTGTAAACAGCATTGTAGGTCTTGAGAATGTAGAGGTTGCAGGACACCCATACGGAAGCGCAAATGCATTTTTAAGATACTTCGGGCCTAAAAGCAGAAAACATTTATTGTCTTTAGAGAGTCAGGTTTTTGATAAAACCATTCCTTTGGATATAATCCGCTGCGGAAACAATTACGGCCTTGGTTTTGCGCTTACCGGAATGGAAGCCTTTGCGAACATGAAAGGCGATGAATGGATTTTAAAGGGACTGCCGGAAGACATTGCATATACCCTGGCTGCCGTAGTCCGGATAATGGCAAAAAAGGCAGGACAGAAGTATAACGTAGAAATAGATGGTACCATTATAGAAGGTGATTTTATTTCCATAATGGCAGCAAATGCGCCCTGTTACGGCAAAGCCATGCATGCCGCCGTTGATTCCCATCCCGATAACGGAATACTGGATGTTTACGTATTTAAAAATGCTTCAAGATTAAGGTTATTATCAAACATTCCTGTTTATATAAAGGGCGGATATAAAAAAATACCTGATCTGGTTTCGCATTATAAAGCAAAAAAAATAAAACTTTCCTCCAACGAAGTTATGTGCATGAGTATAGACGGACAGACTCTTTACGGCACATCAATAGAATATGAGATAATACCCAGAGCAATTAATTTTGTATGCCCGAACGGAATTGATCTTTCCAGGCTGCCGCTTGTTTTCGGTAAACCCAAAGAAGGTTACAGGATATGAGAGACCTTGTTAAGATAGCAAAAGCGCCGGTTAGAACTATAATTATCGCCTATGCTGTCATACAGGTGCTGTTTTATGTAGTTTACTATATCGATAAACTGCACTATCGCCTGATTTCCAGCGCGCTTTTAATAATTATTGTAATTACTTTTACAAGCATAAAAGGGCTGTCAAGGCTGCACCTGTCAATACTTATACCGCTGTCCATTGCCGCTGTTGAACTTGCCGCAGTTTCACTTTTCGTTGACGGCAACCGTTTAATCTATATATTTTTAATGGGCTGCTCGCTTGTAAGCCTGTTATATGTCAGTGTTGCCGGTTTGTTTATCATGACTTTTTTTACAAGCGCGGCGGTAATTTTTTTATTATTTGTTTGCAATATAAGGCTTTTGGGTTCAGAGTTTACGCTTAACTATGAGTTTTTTAATTTTATCGGCATGACTTTTAATTTCATTGTAATTTTAATGATAGGAAAATATTCTGTTGGAATACTCAACCGCTCCGAGCAGACGGGGCTCACTTTTGACAAGGTTTTGGAAGAATCATCGAGCTTAATTGTAATTGTAAACAATCAGGCGCGGGTAGAGTATATAAGTAAATCATTCGCAAAAATTCTTGATATTGAAAAACAGGAGTACGCGATAAATCTGCCCTTTGCCGATTTATTTCCCGATATAGAATTAAAATATTTTTTCGGCGAACTATTGGAGCGTTACGGCACAATAAACACAACCTTTGAAATGAAAACAGGCGGAAAAGAGAACGGCCCTCCTTTGCTTGTCCGCAGTTTTATGCTTCACTCAATTCCAATGGGAGAAAATGTGCCTCGCAGCGATGATTCCGGCATCAATATTGCGCGTTTCTTTGACTGTGTGGAGATAACTCCCATAATAGAATCAAAACGCACAGCCGAAGCAGCCACGCGTTCAAAAAGTGAATTTTTGGCAATGATGTCGCATGAAATCCGCACGCCGCTTAACGCTATAATCGGAATTTCCCAGATTCAGCTGGAAGACAAAAATCTGCCGGACAAATACGCGGCGGCCCAGGAAAAAATACTTTCTTCCGGCAGCAGCCTTCTTGGGATAATCAATGACATACTGGACATGTCAAAGATAGAAACCGGCAAACTGGATTTTAATGTCATGGAATATGATATGCCAAGTCTTATCAATGACACGGTTCAGCTTAACATTGTGCGCATTGGCTCCAAACCCATAAAATTCATGCTGGAAGTTGATAAAAAACTGCCTTCAAAACTTTTCGGCGATGAACTGCGGCTAAAGCAAATTTTAAACAACCTGCTTTCCAATGCCATCAAATATACAGAAGAGGGACATGTAAAATTATCTGTAAAACATGTGGAGGTAGAAAGGAATTTCTATCTGATTCTTTCTGTTGAAGATACAGGTCAGGGCATGAAAAGCGGCGACAAAGAGATGCTGTTTACAGAATATATGCGTTTTAACGCTGAAGCCAACCGTAAAACAGAAGGAACAGGTTTAGGGCTGAACATTACACAGAAACTTGTAGAAATGATGGGCGGAAAAATCAGAGCGGAAAGCGAGTGGGGCAGGGGCAGTATATTTACAGTGACCCTGCGGCAGCTAGTCATGGAATACAAGCCAATCGGAGAAGATGTTACGCAGAAATTATGCAGCTTTACATTCAGCAGCAAACGCCAAAACGCAAAAATGCAGATGAGCCGTGAACCTATGCCTTATGGAAGCGTTCTTATTGTAGACGATGTTGACACCAATCTTTATGTTGCCGAAGGCCTGTTAAAACCCTATGAGCTGAATATTGAAACAGTTAACAGCGGTTTTGAGACAATAGAAAAAATAGAAAGCGGAAAAAGTTATGATATAATATTTATGGATCACATGATGCCGCAGATGGACGGCATAGAAACAACGCAGAAACTGCGTGAGCTTGGGTACACAGGCGTAATAGTTGCATTGACAGCTAACGCTCTTGCCGGCAATGAAGAGATGTTTGCGCAAAAAGGCTTTGACGGATTTATACCAAAGCCAATAGATACAGAGCTTTTAAACACGGTGTTAAACAAATTTATCCGTGACCGCTACCCGGAAGAAGCGAAAAAATATTTACCTGAATTAACGGCAGAAGATGAAAAAATTGAAATAAGCTCCAAGATGATGCAGATTTTTTACCGTGATGCGGAAAAAGCGGCTGCTGCATTAAGGGAAATGCTGCCATTTGTGATGAAGGAAGATTTTAATTTAAAACAGTTCAGTACAATTGTTCACTCCATGAAATCGGCATTGTGGAATGTCGGGGAACTCAATGCATCTGTACTTGCTTCCGGCCTTGAAAATGCGGCTCTCAGAAACGATTTGGATTATATCAGGGCAAATGCAGGAGACTTCTTAAAAATACTTGAAGTTCTAAGGGATAAATTTAAAATTGATTCTTCCCGTATTTCAGATTCGCAGGATATTACAGAAGATGCATTATTTTTGAAAGAGCAGCTGAAAATTACCATAGCTGCCTGCAAGGAATACAATATTACAGCTTCAATCAAAGCGCTTGAAAAGTTAAAAGAGAAAAAATGGAAGGCATCAACATCCGCTTTTATTGATGAGATTTACAATCTGCTGGATTTAAACAGCGACTTTGAAACTGCTGTAAAGATATGTGAAGAAATTATCAATAATAACTGAAATAAAATCTTAAAATCTCCTAGTTTTTGGTACGCTATTGGCACACTTTGTTTGGTAAATTCTGGGAAGAGGTATATTCATGTCAAATAATGAAGTGCTTGTTTCTGTCAGGAAATTCTTTTTACAAGAGCAGAACAAAAACAAGGAAAAAGAAATCATTAAAATCATGCTGCAGGAAAATATTTCAGTTGTCTGCGTAAACCGTGAACAACAAAAAAAACGCCTTATGCCGTTTAATTCCCTTTACGGAAGCGGAACCAGTTTCTGGCTGCAAAAACATAGTTGGGATTATTTTATTTCCGAAAAAGATAAACAGAAAATAGAAGAATTAACAAATAATTCGCCTGTTGTTCTAAATGCAGGTGCTTATTCAAAGTCGCCGGAAGTGGTTGTAGTACAGCAAGCAGAAATTTCAGAAAACAATGCCATGCAGAAAGATGATAATTCAGATACATTGTCAAGCGGTTCTAAAGAAGTGCAGGATATAAATAATCATGCTAATAAAATTAATAAGCTTATTGAAAACAAAACAAACGATCCAAAAGTAATATCCAACGTGCTGGTTAATGCTGTAAATGATACTGCCGCTATAAATCAAAATATTATGATGGATGCAGCGCAATATTCGGACAGCGAAGCAAAAAATCTTACGCAGAATATGGTTAATTCAACCATGGCTATGGTTAAGGCTTCTTTGTCTATTCCAATGGAAGGTGTTTCTCAGGATGAATTAATAAATTCCCTGGCAGAAAGAAGCCAGAATCCTATAATGAAACACATGATTAGATCATATACACAGGGCATTGCATTTTTTGAATATTTCAACAGGCTTATGTCTTCATCTTATGTAATTGCAAAATTACGGATAGAGTTTAAGAAAAAATATCTTCCGTTGTATACAACGCTGTTGCCGCATTTTGATCATAGTCAGCTGACGCTTGAAAGAGTTTTTAACGGGGGCTTACGCGAAATCCCGCCGCATTTAATTAATAACTGGTCAGCAGGATTATTACTCCACGATGTAGGAAAAAAAACCAATATAGAATACAAGGAAGGTGAAAATAACTATGATCATAAAGCCGCAATCGATCATGTAAGATTTGGAATGTCTTCTATTATAAATAAAACAAATTATTGCAAGGAAGCTGCTTTTATTACAGGTTATCATCACGATTATTACGGGAACAATGGCAGTTATGGCATATATTCCTCTTATTTAAATAACTTTAGGAAAAAATATCCCGGTAAATTTCAGGATTTTTGTATTGGTTTTGAACTTGAAAATTTGGTTAAATGCGAGGTTCTTGCTTATTTTCCCGCTAAAGTATTGGAAATTATTGATACATATGACAGCCTTACCGACACAAGCCGTGTTAGCAGCAAAATATTAAGTCATAATGAAGCCATTGATACAATGTGGAATCTGTATATTATTAGATATCGCAGGCTTGATCCTATTCTATTTGATATTTTTGTGAAATTCAGGAACGCAAAAGAATATTTTAAATACGGTTAACACTAAGGTATTCATGTCTGCGGTGTCGTGTGTAAAAATTTTTATAAGGTGATGGCTGAAAGGCTGCCGTCTTTTTTATGTAAATTATACATTGAATTATTATTCATTTTCACTAAAGCGCCACGCACGGCTGCGCCATATATACATGAACCTTTTTATGAAGGTTCCAGCTTTTTCTTAAGAGGTATATATGGACTCAAATGTAAACAGGAAACACAAAAGCAGCGTTTTTTCTACCCTGTTTTCCAATCCGGAAGTTTTAAGAGAGGTTTATTCAGCCATCGAAGGAGTCGACATTCCGCCGGATGCAATCATCGACATCAACACCTTATCCGATGCAATCTACATGAATCAGATTAACGATATCTCCTTCACTATCAATGATCGTATTGTAGTGTTAATCGAACACCAGTCAACTATAAACAACAATGTCCCTGTCAGGCTGCTGATGTATATTGGGCGTGTTTACGAAAAAATTCTTGAGCAGGATAATTTATATCAGAGAAAACTTGTAAAAATCCCCACGCCGGAGTTTATCGTTTTATATAACGGCAAGGAGCCTTATCCTGAATATAATCAGCTAAAGCTATCCGACGCTTTTAAGGATATAGAAGACTTAAAGTTGATAAAAGGAAGCGGCCTTCCTCTGGAGCTTGTGGTACATGTATACAACATCAACCACGGCTGTAATCCGCAGATACTGGCAAAAAGCAAGATGCTGGACAGTTACAGTATATTCATATCCATGATATGGGAGTATAATAAGGAATTATCGCTTGATGAATCTATGAAAGCTGCGATAAAATACTGCATAGAAAATGGCATTCTAGGGGATTTTCTTAGAATACACGGTTCGGAGGTAATAAATATGCTGTTTGAAGAAATAAGTGTTGAGAGGCTTGGAGCCATTCGATATAAAGAAGGCCGGGAAGACGGCATAGAAGAAGGCATAGAGAAAGGCCGTGAAGAAGGTAGAGAAGAAGGCAGAGAAGAAGAAAGACTAGTTATTGCTCGTAACTTGCTTGCAAAAGGTTCTGCTTTAGAATTTGTTTCCGGGATAACCGGGCTCTCCGTGGAAGAAATTAAAAGTCGTTTAACGCAGACAACAAGCTCTGGTATGAAATCTGAATAGATGAGGTAATAAATATGCTGTTTGAAGAAATAAGTGTTGAGAGGCTTGGAGCCATTCGATATAAGGAAGGCCGGGAGGACGGCATTGAAGAAGGCATAGAGAAAGGCATAGAGAAAGGCATAGAGAAAGGCATAGAGAAAGGCCGTGAGGAAGGCCTTGAGGAAGGCATAGAGAAAGGCAAGGAAGAGGTTAGGAAGGAAGTTTTTGAATTAATGGCTCAGGGGCTATCTGTAGAAGAAATTAAAAGTCGTTTAACGCAGACAACAAGCTCTGGTATGAAATCGGAATAGATGAGGTAATAAATATGCTGTTTGAAGAAATAAGTGTTGAGAGGCTTGGAGCCATTCGATATAAGGAAGGCCGGGAGGACGGCATTGAAGAAGGCATAGAGAAAGGCCGTGAGAAAGGTATAGAGAAAGGCAAGGAAGAGGTTAGGAAGGAAGTTTTTGAATTAATGGCTCAAGGGCTATCCGTGGAAGAAATTAAAAGTCGTTTAACGCAGACAACAAGCTCTGGTATGAAATCGGAATAGATGAGTAACCGTCAAACCAAGCGGAGAAAACCCATCATTTTGTAAAAAAGCAGAGAATAAAATTTTAAGATTTAAAAATATTCCAAGGAAGTAGTTTGTCCCAATCTTCGGGTGTTTGAGCATAAG
>Ga0123356_10000425_pt1 | contig 48140 bp, 40 predicted proteins | sample TergutEmb28metaG_2_FD_92546 | JGI IMG/M metagenome (GOLD analysis project Ga0123356, IMG submission 92546) | Embiratermes neotenicus P3 segment gut microbial communities from Petit-Saut dam, French Guiana - Emb289 P3 | ecosystem: Host-associated > Arthropoda: Insects > Digestive system > Gut ...
ATAGATAAGAAAATTATACGAAAGGCTGCTTCGATGAGAGCAGCAAAGTTAAATTAAAATAGACTGGTTGATACCAGTTTATATAAAAAATGGGAGATATCCCAGTTGACTTTTTATAGGAGATTAAATAAATGAAAACAACTAAATGGAACATTTACGAAGAACTTAAAACAGAAGAAGATATTCAAGCGTTTGTCGAAGCCTCAATAATAGAAGCAGAAAACGATACTGACCCAAGTTTGCTTGCCCATGCATTAGGTGTAGCAGCTAAAGCGCGGGGCATGCTTGCTGTTTCCCGTGATACAGGTATTGACCGCGCAGGGCTCTACCGTTCCTTTACCAGGGGCGGAGATCCTCGTATCAGTACTTTTGATAAAGTTGCACGCTCTCTTGGTTATCATCTTACACTTTCTCCTGTTACCGAAGCAGCCAGAAATTAGCAGCCAGTTAGTAATTTCCCCATCTTGTATATTCCGTTAGCTGCTACTATCAGTGTTCCAGATATAAACCGCCAGTGACAGGCACCCTTGTGTTTCCACTTTTGCGTCACCACCAAAATGGGGAGTGGGGTTTAGGGAATAGGGTTTGGGGGGCTTGCGGGAGCGCAGAGTTCACGGAGTTGTTGAAAAAGCGGCAGATGTTACTGTTGCACCCACTACGCTATATGCGGTGTAGGCATGACGTGTAACGACACTACGGAAAAGCGGTAGCTGCTACCGCTTGCCCGCTTGCCTATTACGGCCCCCGCAGTACCGGCAAGGTATAATTTGTTCCGCCGATATTAACAGTGCCCATTATCCAGATATTTTGAAAACACCAATCTTCTCCAGTATGAAAAATATCCGTTGAACCAATAATATGATTACTTTTATCCCAGGTTGTGCTTGTCCACCAGTTTTCTGCCGGCGGGAAAGTTATACTTTGACCGCCGGGAAGATTATGTTCACCATTCGTAACAATGCCCATATCATTCCGTGCATAATTTCTAAGAAGCACCGCACCAGCCTGATTACCAATCACTCTATGTCTACTAGTCCCGCCAGAAACACTCTGATTCAGGGCTATGCTATTTCGTACAATTGCTCCATCACCACCTTCTCCCGCTATACCGCCGCCATTAACTGCAGCTGTTACAGTTCCTGCGGCATAGCAATTTTCCACCGCTCCTAAAGAATACCCAACTATACCGCCTGCTGAATCTCCTTCGATATTACCTGTTGTATAGCAGTTTCTTATAACAGCGTGATTCGTATCTAACCTTCCCGCTATACCGCCTGCTGTATTTCCTTTTACATTGACTGTTGTATAGCAGTTTTCTATACTCGTTTTATTAGCTGCTTGAAACATAGCATGCGTTTGCGGCAGGAATTTTACTAATCCGGCTATACCGCCGGCAGTCCCAGCGCCTGTTATGCTGCCTCCTATTAATCTGACATTTCTTATTGAAGCGCCGCTACTATAATAGCCATTACTAATTACGCCGAACATTCCCTGTGGTTTTGAAGCATCAGTAGAATTAATTGTAAGGTTATAAATATTAAATCCTCCGCCGTCATAGCTGCCGGTGAAGCTACTATGAACAGTTTCATCTGTTCCTATTGCTGTCCAGTTACTGCCGCCAGCCGTTGGCGGATCTAGTGTAATGGGTTCTGTCTGCTTATAATGTTTGAAAAAGCCACTAGAAGATATGGCATAATCGTTAAATGCAGCAACGTTAGCCTGATTTACAGGGATGCGCCTGTCATGAGTGCCAGCAGCTGCTGGATTATAATCAACATGCCCGTCAAATACCTTGATGTTCAGTGTTTGCGCTTTATAGAAACAACCTGGTTCAGTTGCATTGAAGGTTATTGTAATATTTGGATTACTAAATGATGAAGTACCATTGTATGTAAATGTTTTTGACACAGAGTCATATGTAACGCCTTGCGGAGGATTATTCGTAACGTTCACATTTACGCCGCTGATGTAGATAGCGACAGTTGCAGTGGGGTTTATTGGCGAGAGTTCTACCGTCCCTGTTACTTCTAATGTCCTTACAACAAATGGTATAGTAAAGTCAGTTGAACCTGGGAAGGAGGTGCCGTAAATATCTGCGTATTTTCCTTCGTAAGCGCCATTTGGACTATTACCAGCAGAAGAACGTTGGAAAGCTGCGTTAGTAGGAGCTGTGTTTGGAATTAATGGCTCTGTTGCATTTATACCGGCTATAGTTCCGCCTGACATTATAAAACTTCCTTGTTGATAAAATATGCCGCCGCCGCCATTACCTGCACTGTTACCCTGAATAAAACCGCCGTGCATGTTAAATGTTCCGCTTAAAAGTACGCCGCCGCCGTTTTGGCTTGCATTGTTACCCTGAATAAAACCGCCGTGCATGTTAAATGTTCCAGCTAAAAATACGCCGCCGCCGCTGATTGCTGATGTGTTACCCTGAATATAACCGCCGTACATGTTAAATGTTTGTGTTCCTACGTTGTTGATACCTACTCCGCCGCCGGCGTTATCTGCACTGTTACCCTGTATTAATCCGTCATACATATTAAACGTACCACTTCTTTGAAACACTCCACCGCCAATTAAATGAGCGGTATATCCGTCTGGGGTTGGAGCAGTTACTCTGTTGTTTAGTATACTACCGCCTCTTAAGTTAAAGGTACCACCATTCAAATTAACACCAGCGCCGCCACCAGTAAGAGAAAGTTGACTTAGGTGATTTGATTGATTATTATTATTATTGAAATCTCTAACAACTGCAGTAGAGTTCATTGTAAAAGTTGCGTTTGCGCCAAAGATCCTGACTCCGCGGCGATAAATTTGAGCTGGTGCATCATTGCCGCTTAAAGTAATTATTCCGCCGGTTGCTTCGCCAAGTGTAAGACTTTTGGGAATATTTGTTGGATTAGATAATACTGTAAATAAAGCTGCATTTATATCATCGGCTAATGTAATTGTTACATTATTTCCAGTTGCCGCTACAAGTCGTATATGCTTGTTATCAGGTATTACATAGGGGCTTGTTGTCAAAATATTATTATCAGGAGATCTTGCATTAGGAATATTTCTTAGAATTGTTATTACTGTGGGGTTATCCGGATCTTCACTTATACCTGGATCATTTATTGCATCAAAAAGCGTTCCTTCAAATCCAGTTGAATCGATTCTTGCTTCCTGTGGAATAGCAGGCAGCCTTTGATTCTGCATCTCTGCAGGGATGCCCTGCAATGTGGGTAATGGGCCGTTAATTAAAAGAGAAGCAGTTGGGGGGATTGTCCAACTGAATGATGTATTCCAGCCAGTGAATACACCTGTTAAATATGTATTTTCTCCAACAATAATATTTTCACCATGCGGGCTAGTTGGATCTTGTTCTCCTGCTACCGCAATGTCATTAACCAGCATATCATTGCGGGCTTTGTTGTTTCCATTTTGAATACTACTGGTTATTCGTCCTACAGTAGTCTCAACTGATGTAATAGCAGGATTTAATGCAACATTGTTTGCCAATATACCTGTACCTCTTGCTCCAGCTATACCGCCGACTCGGTTATTTCCGGAGATAATACCGGTTGCATAACAGTATTGTACCGTGCCGTTATAATGATAACCGGTAATACCTCCTATGTCATCTCTTCCCCTTATGTTTCCTGTTGTGTAACAGTTAGTAATTTCATTATTTCCGCTAATATACCCTGAAATACCGCCTATGCTATCGTTTCCTGTTATATTCCCTGCAGAAAAACTGTTTTTTACTGAAGATCCGCTGCCAAGAAACCTTCCTATAATACCGCCAATATTATTACCGGTTCCGCTGACATTTACCAATGTGCAGCTTCTATTAATCTCAGTTTCTTCAATAGTCCCTGCAATACCGCCTACGCTAGAAGTACCGGAAATTGAACCTGTACCGGATACATAGCATAAATCGATTGAACCTCCGTTACGTATTATTCCTGTTATTCCGCCGGTATTTTGACTGCCGGTAATTCCGTCGTCAATCTCCAGATACAGACTGTCTACTTTACCACCGTCAATTACTCCAAATAGTCCCTGATTATCTGCCTGTCTGTTTATAAAGAGCTTTTTTATTTTTTTTCTGTAGCCGTCAAATGTTCCGGAGAATGGGTTTACTGCTGTTCCAATCGGAATCCAGCCTTCGCCGTCTGAGTAAGCTTTCAGTGAAATATCATTCTGCAGTTCGTAGTCTTTACTGTTAAAAGCTGTGTTCCCGGCATTTACCTGCGCTGCAAGATATGCAAGCTGAACTGCATTCTTAATCTCGTAGGGATTTCTGCCATCTCCATCGCCTTTAAATATGTCGACATTAATTGAATCGGTATGGCTGCCGTTGTATCCGGGCCGTCTTATTGTTACAGAGTAGGCACCGGGTTCTGTTATTACATGGTCTTTAAAAGAAGCGCTGATTATTCCGTCTTTGCTCCATGTCATTATTAAATCTTTTTCATCCGCGCCGGTTATGCCGATAGACATAATCTCGCCTATAACGCCAACGCCGTCTTGTTCATCATCATCTTTCATGTTAATTTCTACAGCACCGGTAAAGACTGCAAAAAAGTTGTTTGCGTTAAAGGTATGATCAGAAAGACTTGTAAGGTTTCTGTAAATATGCAGAACCTCGCTTTTTACCGCAGTTTGTCCGGCTTTATTGGTCATTGTTGCAACAACCCAGTAATAGCCTGCGTTAAATGTATCGCTGTCTTTCGGCGATGTCTTTGTAACTCCCGTTCCGCCCTGAAGAGGCGTAATGGTCATGCTGAAACTTTCAAAATCTGCGCTGCTTGCGTGTTTGTAATCCCAGCTGAATGTTCCCTGTCCGCCGCTGATAACAGGATCTGCAAGCTCTATGCGGCCGGAAGTTTTGTCTCCGTCATTTATAACTACTACTCCGCCGTTTTCAAGATATCTACCCAACATGGCATGATCGGGATCACCAATTTTAGTAAAGGCATACACAAATAAATTATATTGCCCTATTGGCAGAGGCAGGGCCGAAGTCAGATTTTCGCTGTTACGGTCAAACGATTCTGGCTTCCCTCCGGTCTCTTCTAAAGGGGTAAACACAAACCTGAACAATGCAAAATCACTGTGCTTAGGCTCCGGTCTTATTATCCTCTGCTCTTCGTCAACTTCAAGCACAAAAAACCCTATGCCGGTCAGAACAGAAGGCTGCTCTTCGACGGAAGTGAATGGATCGGAGCATCCGGAAAAAATCAATACAAAAATAATTAAATAAAAAGTTATAACCGCCGCTTTATTTTTCATTTTTTCCGCTCCTTTACTGCGCTACTTCGAAAGTAACTGTTCTGCTGTAAGGTATGCCGTTTACATCTACCTTAAGCGTAAGCGAGTGAATACCTATACCGTTATAATCAGGATTTGTAACATTCAACATAAGAGACGAGTTTGTTCCGATTAGGATTCCGTTTATGTACCATTCAGGATTTGCGCCTGCCGTATTGATGGTTGCCGTGCTTGGCGTACCTGTATGGCGGATAATAATTCCGGTGTTTATTTCCTGTAGCAAATTTGTTATTTCGGCATACGTTATAATAAAAGCCGGATTTTCAGTCCAGAGAGCCTGAACAGTAACATTGGCAGTAACAGGCGTATTAAAGTTAAAACTCCAGCCGTTAAATGTAAAACCATCTCTGACAGGGTCTGCAGGACGGCTTGCCGTGTAACCGGAAACTATATATTGATCTGGTATTTCATTTCCGCCGTTGGTGATAAAGCTTACAGTAAAGACTGCGTGTTTTTCTTTTTCATCGCAGCCGGCGCGATCGCAGATCCTTTCCGCTGAATCTCCTTCTATTTCCCAGTTTTCAATAAACAGGTGATTAAGCGCAGGAGCTCCAGGCCGCGTTTGCGTGTGATCTGAATTGTGAGCGCAGGTTCTTGTTTCCTCGCCTGGCGCCGTGCATGTGGGAGCAGTTGTTTCTATCCAGGCTCTCCAGTCATGCGCATTTTGGTCTATGGGTAATTCATCGTTTGTTTCAGTTATTTCACAAACTGTACATCGCCGCGTGCCGCTGCCTTCTGTTGTACATGTGGCGGGTGTTCCTGATATTTGAACCCATTTGTGTCCATCGGGGTCTACAGGGCGTGTTTCTGTGTGCTCTTCATTGTAAGCGCAGGTTCTTGTTTCCTCACCTGCTTCTGTGCAGGTGGGAGCTGTTGTTTCTATCCATTCTCCCCAGTCATGCCCGACATGGTCTATAGGGCGTGTTTCTGTGTGATCTGAATTGTAAGCGCAGGTTCTTGTTTCCTCGCCCGGCGCCGTACAAGTGGGAGCTGTTATTTCTATCCAGGGTCCCCAGCTATGCGCGTCGTGGTCTATGGGTAAATCGCCTGTTTCAGTTTTTTCACAGACTGCGCATTCCCGCGTGCCGCTGCCTTCTGTTGTACATGTGGCGGATGTTCCTGATATCTGAACCCAGTTGTGCGCATTGAGATCAATGTCTGTGAAACGTGTTTGTGTTTCATCGCACTGCTGACAAGTCCTTGTCTCTACACCTTCTTCATTACAGGTTGGAGCTTTTGTCAGTATCCAGTCTCCCCAGATACAGTCTTCCTCTACCTGAAACATCGTTATCAGTACAAAATTATTTTGCCTTACCCTGACATTCACATAGGCAGAACCTGTGGAATAGCGTATTTCATCAAAGTATGAGTCTACTTTTACATGCCATTGTACGGCGGCAACAACTACGCTGACAGTTTCGCCGCTGTTCGCTTCACGGTTTATTACCTGTCCATTGCCTGTAAGTGTTATCTTATAATTCAAGTTATCAAAAAATTCCTGTCCCTGCGAACGGCCGCTGCTGCTTCCTAAATTTATCGTAATTGTGCCTTCATTATGCAGGGGTTCCATACAGGAGGAAAAAGCCAATGACAATATTATGGTAAATATTACAATGTATCTGGTTTTCATAAAAAAACCCCCCATTATATAATATGGGAATTTTAACATTCATGTATTATAATTGCAATGGCTACCAGATCAATTTTAAGCCGTCTTTACAATTGCTAAAAATTTTATTGATTTTTTTAATTTAATAAAATTGCAAAAAGGCGCAGGATGTCTTCTTCGCCCAGCATGGCGGTTTTTATATCGAGGTTTTGGCCGTTTTGTACGGGCGCATTTGCAAGGAAAATGGAAGCTATTGGGTCGTTAGATGCAAAATTGCCGGCAAGGGCCAGAAGCGCTGCCATGCCCCGCGCCTGCGCCGCGTTTTCCAGCTGAAATCTTAATACAGCTATGCAGCCTTCTTTTCCGTCTTCTTCCGCCGGGAAAAGATTTATAAAAAATTGCACAACAGGAAACCTTAAAGGCAGTCCCGCCTGACTTAATATACCATTTAAAACAGATCCGGAATTCTCCAGCCAGCATGACATTGGAGCATCCCTGCGGAAATCGTTGAACCCTTCGGGTATTTCCATGCCGGGCGCAGAGAAAAAGGGTTCGCGGGGAGTGTCGTCTAACATTGCCATTACAAAGGCCTGCCTTGAACTCATTGCTATGGAAAGTCTGTCTGCGCCGGAGTGCCAGTAGCTGTTTTTGTCTACGCGGTGTTCTTTCCAGTTTCTGTCCATGGTAAGCGCCATGCCGGCGCGGGAACTTGGGTAATTTCCCGATGCTGCCAGCTGAAAACGCTTTCCGCTTTGCCCGGGAAACATGGCCGCTGCAAAATGGCTGGTTCTGTCCAGCATCTGCCTTGTCTGAGCGTTTTGCAGTTCCTCTACCGGCAATAACTCAATAATAGAGCGCGCCTTGTTAACATCTGCAAAGATATAAACGGAAGCTCCGGTATCCAGCGGAGCGAAATTTGCGTCTTCCATGAATAAATCAGGAATGCCAGGCGTTGATTGACAGGAGGCAAAGATAATTACAAATAACAAAGTTATGCAGAGTTTAAGATTCCTGCAGGATGTAATTTTAATTATTTTACTTTTACTATTTTTACTTGCCATGTTTCTTCTCCTGCCGCAGGCTCCCCTACAGGGATTTGCCCGTCAATTTTTATCCACTCGTTTTTTACGGCCAGTGTCTCTTCGGCGATTGTTTCAGCAAAGGCTTCCCAGGCTTCTTTTAAGGAATCACTGCCGTGTATGAAAAGTTCTATGCGATCTGTGACAGCAAGGCCTGTTTCCTTGCGCGTGTTCTGGATACCGCGGATTAAATCCCGGATATCGCCTTCCATGGAAAGTTCGCGGGTAATCTCCGTGTCAAGGCCGACAGTCAAGGTCCCCTCGTTTAATACGCGCAGGTTGGCTTTCTCGTTCCGGCGGATATCAAGTTTTTCCGCTGTTATTTCAAGGGCCCTTACGCCGCCTGCTTCGCTTGGTATATCTATGGAAAGCGATGAACCTTCGATGACGCTCTGAATCTCTGCGTGGCTGAGCGCTTCTATTTTTGCGGCGGCGGCTTTCATGTCCTTGCCAAGTTCCTTGCCGAGGATGCGGAAGTTCGCCTTTACTTCGTATTCGACAAGGGCCTCTTCGTTATCTGAAAAAATAATTTCCTTTACGTTGAGTTCTTCGCGGATAATATCCGCCATGCTTATAAGGGCTTTCTTTTCGTCCTGATTGCGCGTAACAAGTTCGGCCTTGCGAAGAGGCTGGCGCATTTTTATGTTGTACTGTGAACGCAATGAACGCCCTATTGAAACTGCGGACATTACAACTGCCATGCGGAACTCAAGAGCCTTGTCGCGGCGTTTTTCATCCGGACATGGAAAACAGGCAAGATGCACGGATTCCGGATCTGATGGCAGCCGCAGATTTTGCCAGATTGCTTTGTTGTAAAGGGCATAAAAGGAGCAGCTATTGTAATAAGCGTTTTTATAGCTTCGTAGAGAGTGCCGTATGCTTCAAGTTTGTCGCTGTCGTTTTCGCTGCGCCAGAACCTGCGGCGGGAGCGGCGGATATACCAGTTATTAAGAAGGTCTATAAAACGCAGGATTGGATCTATGGCGCGGCTAAGATCGTAGGCCTCAAGCGCGCCGCCTGTTTTTTCTATAAGAGTCTGCACTTCTGAAAGTATCCATTGATCCAGCGGATTGACGCATCTTCCTTCCGGGCCTTTTGCGGTAACTTTATCAATATTGGCGTAGGTTACAAAAAAGCTGTAGGCGTTCCAAAGCGGGATGATGATGCTTTTCATTACTTCGCGCACGCCGTCATCGCTGTAACGAAGATCATCGGCTTTTACCACGGCTGAATGCACAAGAAAGAGGCGAAGCGCATCTGCGCCGAACTGATTTATTACTTCGTTTGGATCTGTGTAGTTGCGAAGGCTCTTGCTCATTTTTTTTCCGTCTGATGCAAGCACAAGGCCGTTGACAATGCAGTTTTTAAAAGCAGGTTTTTTAAAAAGGGCCGCTGCAAGAACAGTGAGCGTATAAAACCAGCCGCGCGTTTGATCGAGTCCCTCGCTGATAAAATCCGATGGAAAGTGGCTGTCAAAAAATTCCCTGTTTTTAAACGGGTAGTGATTCTGCGCATAGGGCATGGCTCCTGATTCAAACCAGCAGTCAAGCACTTCCGGAACGCGCTTCATTATACTTTTACATTCACATGGGATTGTTATTTCATCGACAAAGTGTTTGTGAAGATCGTCAGGGTATACGCCGGAGAGTTCTTTTAATTCATCGCGGCTGCCGACGCAGACTGTTTTGCCGCATTCGCCGCATCTCCAGATTGGAAGAGGGTTGCCCCAATAACGGCTTCTGCTGATTGCCCAGTCGCGCGCGCCTTCCAGCCACTTGCCGAATCTGCCTGTCTTTATATGTTCCGGCATCCAGTAGATTTGATTGTTTGCATCAATCATATCCTGCTTTATTTTTTCCACGCTGACAAACCAGGAGCCGATAGCTCTGTAGATAAGCGGGCTTTGACACCGCCAGCAATGGGGATATGCGTGTAGAAGCTGATCCCTCTTTAAGAGTTTTCCCTCTTCTTTAAGTTTTTCTATTATTCCTTTGTCTGCGTCTTTGACAAAGAGCCCTGCAAAATCCGTGACTTCATTTGTAAAACGGCATTCTGCATCTACAGGACAGATTACAGGAATTCCTGTTCCCTTAAGTACGCGCGCATCATCTTCGCCGAAGCCGGGAGCTGTATGCACAATTCCTGTGCCGTCCTGTGTGGTGACAAAATCGCCAAGGAAGACGCGGAATGCGCCGGGCGTATCTTTAAAATACGGAAGGAGGGGTTCGTATTCAAGGCCGGCAAGTTCTGCGCCTTTTTTGTTCCATATTATTTTGTATTCTGTTTCATCTTTGTAGTAGGCAGATAGTCTTGCCTCTGCGAGGATGTAGCGGGTTGGGGGTTGGGGGTTGGGGGTTAGGGGTTGGGGGGTTTCGATTAGTACGTAGTCTATATCTGCGCCCATGGTTAGGGCGAGGTTTGACGGCAGCGTCCACGGCGTTGTCGTCCATGCGAGCAGATACGTGTTGGGGGGCGTTGCGGGGGGCTCCCCCGCTGAGGGGGGAAGCGTACCTGACCACTCTTGAGTGGTCAGGGTAGCGCGGGGGGAGACTTCCCCACTCCCTATTCCCCGACCCCTACTCCCTACCTTAAACTTTACAGTGATTGCCGGATCGTGCACGTCTTTGTAGCCGCCAAGATTTAATTCGTGGTTTGAAAGAACTGTGGCGCAGCGCGGGCAATAAGGGAGTATGTAATGGCCTTCGTAGAGGAGGCCTTTTTCCCAGAGGGATTTCATGACCCACCAGATTGTTTCCATGTAGCCTGCTTCCATGGTTTTATAGTCGTTGTCGAAATCGACCCAGCGGCCAAGGCGCGTGATGGTTGCTCTCCATTCATTCACGTAACGCAGGACTGAAGAGCGGCAGGCTTCGTTGAAGTTTGCGATGCCGAACTCTTCTATTGCGGTTTTTGAATTGAGGTTGAGTTCTTTTTCGATGAGGTTTTCTACCGGCAGTCCGTGGCAGTCCCAGCCGAAGCGGCGTTCTACTTTTTTGCCTTTCATGGATTTGTAGCGCGGGATTATATCTTTAATGGTGCTTGGGACAAAGTGGCCGAAGTGCGGAAGACCTGTTGCGAAGGGAGGGCCGTCATAGAAGACGAATTCATCAGCGTCCTTTCGAAGTTCCAGGGATTTTTTAAATATTTGATTCTGCTCCCAGTATTTTAAAACTTCTTCTTCAAGTTTCGGAAAACTTACTTTTGCGTCAACCGGTTTGTACACGCTTATGCTCCTGATTTGTATTTAGGCGCAGTATGGCATAAATTGGAGTGTTTTTCTACGGGGAGATTAGTAAGAATTGATGTAAGGGAACATCACTCTTTTTCCATCAATATTCGTACGGCTTCCACTGCTGTTTTTATTGCGTTTGTGGTGTCGTGGCTGTGGGGATTGCTTAGGCCTGCTTTTTCGCGTTCCTGGTTCCATACAACGCCAAGGACGCAGCCTGCGCGTGCGCCGAGTATCTGGCTTACGATGTAAAGGGATGCGCTTTCCATTTCTGAAGCAAGGCAGCCTGCCTTTTTCCAGGCTTCCCATTCGTTCAATAACTGATAACCAATGGGCATCCTGCCCGGGCTGTGCTGGCCGTAAAAGGAATCTTTGCATTGAACAATTCCTGCATGCCATTTCTGCTTGAGCCTTCCGGCGGCTTCTACAAGGGCATTTGTGACATCGAGGTTTGCAACTGCGGGAAACTCAATCGGGACATATTCCCTTGTTGTTCCCTCATGGCGGATTGCGCCTGTTGCGATAACCAAATCTCCGCCTGTGACATCAATAGCGATTCCGCCGCAGGTGCCGATTCTTATGAAATTGCGCACTCCGGTTACATAAAGCTCTTCTATTGCAATGGCGGTTGAAGGGCCGCCCATACCGGTTGAAATAACCATTACTTTTTTTCCGGAAAGTTCACCTAACCAGCTTGTGTATTCGCGGTTCTGGTTTAAAAAACGCGGATTCTCAAGGAATGAGGCGATCTTCTCCACACGCTTGGGATCTCCCGGCAGAATCGCATAACGCGCGCCGTGACTGTCATCAATATCGATGTGATACTGTTTTTCCATAACCTGCTTCCTCCTTTATCTTCGTCCTTTATCGTATGGTATGCCTTCGGCTCTCGGCGCCTGCGACATTTTTGAACTGAACGCAAGCACTATTAGAGTTGCAATGTACGGTATCATTTTATAGCCGTAGGCAGGAATCGGGATTGCCCTCATAAAATCAATTCCTGAATACGAGGATGCGATTGCCTTCATAAGCCCAAAGAAGAATGCGGCGACAAGAATACGGCCGGGTCTCCACTGGCCGAATATCAATACTGCAAGAGCCAGAAATCCGTAGCCTGAAACTTCCGGGTTAAACTCGATTGATGTCGGTATTACAAACACAAGTCCTCCAAGGCCTGCAAGAGCGCCGGAAAGCATTACTCCTGTGTAGCGCATGGCGTATACGTTTATCCCCAGTGAGTCAGCGGCCTGCGGATGTTCGCCGCATGAGCGCAGGCGAAGCCCAAAGCGCGTTTTGTAAAGAAGGAATGCTGCAAACGCTAGTATGAAAAAACCAAGAAATGTAGTGATATATGTATTCCTGAAAAGCATCGGCCCGAAAAACGGAATGTCGCCTAACGCAGGGACTTTATCAATGCGGAATTGATTTATAAAAGGAATCTGCTGTACGGTGCGGATCATTCTTGCGATATAAATTGCAAGAGCAGGAGCCAGCATATTGATTGCTGTGCCGCTTATTATCTGGTTGGCTTTTAAGTTGATGCTTGCGTAGGCGTGAAAAAGGGAAACAACTACTCCCGTTAACGATGATACAAATATAGCCATAATAAGGACAGACTGCCCGGAAATGAACTGCTGGGCAAAGTTGATGAACAAAATCCCCGAGAATGCGCCGAGGATCATGATTCCCTCCAGCGCGATATTGATTACGCCGGAGCGTTCGGAAAACATTCCTCCCAAAGCGACTATCAAAAGAGGTATGGAAAAAAACATTGTCTGCTGAACAATAAAGTACAGTAAACTCATAATTCACCTCTTTTTCTCTTTAAAAGAGATATGATAAATCCCTTGACAAGCAGCGCAAAAGCGCTGAAGTAAATAATTACTGCGATAATAATTTCGATAATCTGCGGGACAAAATTGTATAACTGCATGTTAAAACCGCCCACATTAAGGTAGGCAATAAACAAACCGGAAAATATTATTCCTACAGGATTATTAAGTCCCAAAAGAGCTACAGGAATACCGTTAAAACCTTCCTGCGCAAGCATATCTACAACAGTTATATTAATTCCCGAACCGGATAAAAACAGAAGCGCGCCGCCTAATCCTGCCAGCGAGCCTGCTATAGTCATGCTGAGAATAATGCTGCGTTTTTCGTTTATTCCTGCATAGCGCGCTGCATCACGGTTAAAACCGCAGGCTTTTAACTCGTATCCGAAATAGGTTTTTTCAAGAATAACATATATTAATATTGCAATTACTACCGCAATTATAATTCCGGAATTAACGCTGGAGACAATAAAACCGTCCCTGAATATTTTATCCATTCCCATTTTGGGAAGATTCGCATTATCCATTACGCGCATACTCTGATTTTTCATTGAATCGTATACTGTCTGCGTAACTAAATAATTTACAAGATACATGCCTATATAATTTGTCATAATGCATGCAATTACTTCGTTTACATTAAAGAGCGCTTTAAAAATTCCAGGGATAGCTCCCCAAAGAGCGCCTGCAATCAAAGCTGCAAGAAGAGCGGTTATCCAAAGCAAATGCCCGGGAATAAAATCGCACCTGATACCAACGAGCACAGCAGCATAAGCTCCGACAATAAACTGGCCTGCAGCTCCTATATTAAAAAGCCCTGTTCTTGCAGCAAAACCAACAGAGAGTCCTGTCAGAATTATCGGAGTTGCAAAGTAAAGAACCTGGCCAAGATCGTTCATTGTAGAGAAGCCGCTTATAAGAATGGTTTCAAAAGCATACACTGCCTGAGATGCGTTGCTTATTAACAGGATTATAAATCCTGCCAAAAGACCCACAAAAATCGCAGCTCCGGAAGAAATAACATCATGCATTGATTCCGGAATAATCAGTTTTTTTTCAGGAAACCACTTTTGAATAATGTTCCATTTCATGCGGCGGCCTGCCTGGAAGATCCTGCCATATAAAGTCCAAGTTCCTGGAAGCTGACTTCCTGAGGTTTCACATTCGCAACAAGCTTTCCTTCAAAAATGACAAGTATTCTGTCGCTTACATCCATAACTTCGTCAAGTTCAAGAGATACAAGCAGCACTCCCCTTCCCTTGTCCCGCTCTGCAATAAGCTGTTTGTGGATATACTCGCAGGCTCCGACATCAAGCCCTCTTGTAGGCTGAACTGCAACCAGCAGCTTTGATTCACGCGATATTTCACGCGCAATAATTGACTTCTGCTGATTCCCGCCGGACATGCTGCGGGTTATAGTGCGCGAGCCGTATCCGCAGCGGATATCAAAAGTTTCTATTAAGTTATCTGCAAATTCATTTATCTTTTTAAATCTGAGAATGCCGTTTTTCTGGAACTCTGGTGTATAGTAGTTTTGTAAAATCATGTTAAAGGCAAGGCTGTAATCCAGCACAAGCCCGTGTTTGTGCCTGTCTTCCGGAATGTGCGCAAGCCCCCTTGAACGGATACCGTTATGCGTAATATCCGCGCCTTCCAGAAAAATACCGCCGCTGTCCGGGTTTATCATACCGGCTATTGCCGAGACAAGCTCCTGCTGTCCGTTTCCGTCTATTCCTGCAATGCAGACAATTTCTCCTGAGCGTACTTCAAAGCTTGCATTGTCTACCAGGGCTTTTCCGTGAGTTTTGCTGTTTACAACAAGGTTTTCTACTTTAAGAATTGTTTCTCCCGGCTGCCGCTGCTGTTTATCGACAGTAAAGCTAACCTTGCGGCCTACCATCATTTGCGACAGTTCATCCTTTGAAACGGGTGCAACATCAACTGTTCCTACGCATTTTCCTTTTCTAAGCACAGTGCAGCGATCTGCGATTGCCTTTATTTCGTTTAATTTGTGCGTAATAAAAAGAATCGACTTGCCTTCCGCTACAAGATTTTTCATTATGTGCATGAGCTCTTCTATTTCCTGCGGAGTGAGCACTGCCGTAGGTTCATCGAAAATTAATATTTCATTTTCGCGGTAGAGCATTTTAAGAATCTCAACCCTTTGCTGCATCCCGACTGTTATATCGGATACAAGGGCATCCGGATCAATTTCAAGTTTGTAATGTTTGGATAATTCGATTATCTGCTTGCGCGCGCTGTCCAGTTTTAAAACGCCGTATTTTACAGTTTCAGCGCCAAGAATGATATTTTCCAGTACTGTAAAATTGTGCACAAGCTTGAAGTGCTGGTGGACCATCCCTATCCCAAGTTTCTTTGCATCCTTGGGTCCGTGGATTCGCACAGCTTCGCCGTTTTTTTTAATTGTACCCTTATCGGCCTGATACAGGCCAAAAAGGATACTCATAAGCGTTGATTTGCCCGCTCCGTTTTCACCTAACAGCGCGTGAATCTCGCCGGCTTTTAACTGGAGCGTGACATCATCATTGGCAATAATGCCGGGAAATACTTTCGTAATCCCGGCCATTTCAATTAAAGGAACCGGTTCAGGGCTCTGGTTCAGATTATCCATATAACATGGCTTTTATCTGACTTCTGTAACCCTGACAATTCTGACAGGCACCACTCTTGGGCTTCCGTCATCTGAAAGATTATCCATTCTTGGGATTTCAAGATTTGCAAGTCTGCGGTAGATTGCATCGTAATCAGCCTGTCTGAAGGTCTGAAATTTGGAAGTATTCATTGGAAGGCCTACGCCGTTGTTAGAAGCTTTGAAAACAAGGGTTTCTCCGCCGGGGAATCTGCCTGCGTAAAAATCTGCGATACAATCATAAACTGATGACTGCAGTCCCTTCATTGCAGAGGTTATAACAGTTGGCGACTCGCCTGACTGATCAACGTCAACGCCGATTACTCTTCTTCCTGTCTGTTCAGCCGCCGCCATGACAGAGTTGCCGACCGCGCCGCCGCAGGCAAAGATTACTTCTATACCGCTGTTGAACCAGGAAGCTGACAGAGCCTGGGCTTCAGGTGTCGCGGCAAAACCGCCTGTATAATGGTAGTTTACTGTAACTGAACCGTCTGCAAGCCCCAAATCCTGTGCGGCATACTCTGCACCCTGGACAAAACCGTAGCCAAAACGGACAACAGCAGGAACTGCCATTCCGCCTACAAAGCCGAGCCTTCTGTAACCGTCTTTTACCGCTGCGTAACCGGCAAGGAATCCCGCCTGATCTTCAGCATAAAGAACGCCAACTGCGTTACTGCCTGTGCGGAAAACCGGATTCGGCCAGTTTCCGTCATTGGGTACGCCGTCTACGAGGATAAAATTAACATTAGGATATCTGTCCTGGGCTACAAAAATAGAACCTTCAAAGAGGAACCCCGGAGTTACTACAACCTTCGCACCGCCGCGGACCGCAAGGTCTATGGTCATAAGGTAGGCATTATCGCTTTGCTCGGCTGGCTGGTAATATTTATGAGAAATATTACGTTCTCTGGCATATTTTACCAATCCTTCCCATGAACCCTGGTTAAAGGATTTATCGTCAATTGTGCCAAGATCGGTTATAAGCGCCAATTCGAATGTTTCTACGCTTCTTTGGGTCTGCTGTCTTGTACAGGCAGCCGCCGACAATAATACGATAACCGCAAACAGAATAACAACAAATTTTTTCATGATTCTTCTCCCTATGATTTGATTAATTGCTTATTCAAAGTTACTTTAAAAGTGCAGAGAGTGTCAAGGGGGGATTTTTGGGATTATATAAGAATGTTGTAAGAGATATATAATAATTTTTGTTTTTTTTTAAGATTTTATGCAAATTTCATTTTAACACTTAAAATCCTTTTAAATTGTCAATTTTGATGCAAAGACATAATTGCGAATAACGCTTCTGAGTTCATGCTGATTTAATAAACATCCGCCGGATTGACATTATTTTATTTATATGCAAAATTTGGATTAATTAATCTGGGGTGCTGGATTGATAAAAAATTGCATGCAATTTTTTATCCTTGCCGGCTGAGATTGGGCCTATGCCCGGAACCCTTGTCTGACTCATATGCAGTCAGGCGCACCTGATCCGGATAATACCGGCGGAGGGAAAGTTTATTCAATATCGTGATAATGAGTAATAAACGCCTTCGCAGGTAAGCCCTGTGGAGGCTTTTTTTTGGACAGGTAAAAAATCAAGGCCGTTTTTACGGTGTTTATTAAGGAAGATAATATGAAAAGACCGCAGGCAAGTATTGCAATTCAGGTTCTGCCGAAGATGGCTGAGGGAGATGATGTACTCAGGATAGTTGATAAAGTAATCGGCTACATTAAAAGCACAGGTTTAAAATCGGTTGTGGGTCCCTTTGAAACAGTTATAGAGGGAGATTTTGACATGCTCATGGATATCGCAAAAGAATGTCAGCTAATATGCATACGCGAGGGCGCGCCAAGTCTTTTAACATACATAAAGATTGCGTATAACCCGAATGGCGGAACATGGTCTATCGATGAAAAAACCGCAAAACATAATTAATTATCTGCAGGGCAGGGGCAATTTGCTGCCTGTCATTCCTGTCGCTTTATTATTGCTTGCATGGCAGATTCTAAGCGCAAGCGGGATTGTTCCTCCGTATATGCTGCCCGGCCCCTTGCGTGTAATTTCTGTTTTTATTGATGACTTTCCGCTTTTGATGAGTCATCTTCTTTACACATTAATGGAAGCGATGAGCGGGCTTGCCCTTGCTGTAACAGCTGCGTTTGTACTTGCAGTTGTAATGGATGCCAGCAATATTATCAAAAAATCTGTAACCCCGATACTGCTTATAACCCAAACCATGCCAGTTATCGCGATTGCACCGCTTTTAATTTTGTGGATGGGATACGGCATTGCTCCGAAGATAACGCTTGTTTTTCTTACATGTTTTTTTCCCGTTACAATAGGCCTTCTCGGCGCATTTGCCTCAGCGGACAGTGATGCGCTGCGCCTGCTGCAGTCCATGGGCGCTAAAAAATGGCAGTTGTACCGGTATATAAAAATTCCGCAGAGCCTGCCTGCTTTTTTTTCCGGATTAAAAATAGCGGCCTCTTATTCCATCATCGGCGCAGTTGTCGCAGAATGGCTCGGAGGGGATGCAGGACTTGGGGTTTACATGATCCGCGTAAGAAGATCATATTCGTTTGATAAAATGTTCGCGGTAATCATCCTTGTTTCCGTTTTAAGTCTTTTGCTTATAAAACTTGTAACGCTGCTGGAAAAGAAATCAATGCCCTGGAGAAAGTGATGTTTACATATACAAAAACAACCTGGTTGTTTAATTTAAATATTAAGAGAGGAATAAAAATGAGAATAGAAAAAATTATTATTTTAACCTTGTTACTCGCCATTGCAGTCACAGGCTGCGCTAAAAATGATTCTGCAATCCGCGTATTGCTTGACTGGACGCCGAATACAAATCATACCGGTTTGTTTGTGGCGCTTGAAAAAGGCTGGTTTGAACAGGCAGGCCTGAATGTAACAATAACCCAGCCGCCGGAAGACGGAGCGCTTATTTTACTTGCATCCGGAAAGGCCGAGTTTGCAATTAGCTTTCAGGAGTCGATGGGGCCTGCAATCGCAAAGGAAAGGGATGCGCTTCCGGTAAAAGCAATCGCCGGAATTATAAGCCATAATACATCCGGGATTATGTCGTTAAAAGAAAGCGGGATACAAAGGCCTTCTGACCTTTGCGGCAGACGCTTTGCTTCCTGGGATACGCCGCTTGTTACAGCAGTGGTGCGTCATATAGTAGAAAAAGACAACGGTGATTTTGCTCTGGTAAACGTGATTCCCAATTTCGCAACAGATGCTTTCTCCGCATTAAAGACCGATGTTGACGCCATATGGATATATTATGCATGGGACGGAATTGCCGCTGAAGTCAGCAGAATAGAAATAGATTATATTGATTTTGGAACCTTTGACAGCAGGCTGGATTTTTACACTCCGGTACTGGTTACAAATTCCATTTGGGCGGAAGCCAATTCTCAGACAGTAAAAACATTTCTTGCGGCAGTCAGCCGAGGCTATTATTTTGCAATTGAAAACCCTGAGGAAGCTGCGGAAATTCTATTGCAGTATGCGCCGGAACTTGACAGGCGCCTTGTTGCAAGAAGCCAGGAATTTCTCGCGGAACATTACAAAAAAGATGCCGTACGCTGGGGAGAAATAGACCCGCAAAGGTGGGGAGATTTTTACAGGTGGATGTTTGAACACGGCCTGCTTGAAAAGGACATTGGCAGCGGCGGATTTACAAATGAATATTTGCCGTAATAATTTCTTTTGCTGCGAGGGAATAACAAAAAATTATAATAACGAACCTGTCGTTAAGGGTATCAGTCTTGAGCTTCCATGCGGAGGACTCATTTCCCTGGCAGGACCTTCAGGCGCGGGAAAGACCACTCTCTTTAATGTCCTTGCAGGCGTTGACAAACCGGATGAAGGCCGTGTACTCCTTGACGGTGAAGACATCACAGGCATATGCGGCAGGGTAAGTTACATGCTGCAAAAAGATTTGCTTTTAGAGTACCGCATTGTAATTGATAATGTCATTTTGCCTCTTTTAATACGGGGCGAAAAGAAAAAGACATCGCGCGAATTTGCCGCAGGTTTTTTCTCCATGTTTGGGCTTGAAGGCTATGAAAATAAATATCCGAATGAATTATCGGGCGGCATGCGCCAGAGAGCTGCACTTCTTCGCACCTGTATAACAACAAAGGCAAAGGGGCAGACAGATCGCAGCCCTGTAATTCTTCTTGATGAGCCCTTCTCATCTTTAGATGCAATTACGCGCCGCAGGATGCAGTCCTGGTACTTAAGCATTGCGCAAAAATTAAATATTTCTACCATCTTTATTACTCACGATGTTGAAGAAGCATTAATTTTATCTGATACAGTTTATATTCTAAACGGCAAGCCCGGAATAATTACACATAAGATTGATGTTCAGCCGGAGCGTCCGAGAAAATCAAATTTTTTTGTATCAAGAGAATTTGCAGAGCAAAAAAGTTTTATTCTGGAAGCAATAGAAGATTAAGGCTGTGTCAGCTGGAAGCATTGGATAAACAGCATCTTATTTCACGCCCATTGTCATTTTTTAATTGCGGGACAGACTGTCTGCACTCATCCTTTGCCTGTGAACAGCGCGGCGCAAACGGACAGCCTGCTTCCGGATTGACAGGGTCGCTTACCTTCCCGGGAATTGCAAGCAGCCGTCCGTCTTTATAATGACTGCCAAAGCGCGGAGACGCTGCCAAAAGAGCTGTTGTGTAGGGATGGCGCGGCTCTGCTGTAATCTGCGCGGCGCTTCCCGATTCCATTACAAGGCCGCCGTACATCACCATGATCCGGTTTGAAATTTCAGATACAAGATCAATGTCATGGCTTATAAAAATAATGGAAAGATTTCTTTTACTGCGCAGTGTTTTTAAAAGTTCAACTATCTGCTTTTGAATAGTAAGATCAAGAGCTGTTGTCGGCTCGTCCGCAATTAATAGTTCGCAGCCCTGCGCCAAAGCCAGCGCAATACCGATGCGCTGCAATTGTCCGCCGGAAAACTGGTGCGGGAAATTACAAAGCCTTTCTGCGCCGTTACTTAGTCCTGTTTCTTCAAGCAGCGCAGATGCCCTTTTTGCGGATTCATCCCTTGTAATTTCCCTGTCGCTGTTTCTGAATGTTTCAAAGAATACGCTTCCAATGTTTTGAAGCGGATCGTATGATCTTCCCGGTTCCTGGAAAATCATTCCGATTTTTTTTCCTCGGTATTCACGTATTTCCGGTCCGTGCTTCCATTCTTTTCCAAGTTCCGCACCTTCATAGCAAATTGAACCTTTCAAGCTTGCATTCCTTGGCAGAAGCCCCGGAATTGCAAGCGTGCTTACGCTCTTTCCCGAACCGCTCTCTCCTACAATGCCAAGGGTTTCACCTTTTTGCAAATCAAAAGATACTCCCCGCACAGCATGAACATTCAAAATATCCCTGCCGCGCAGAATCGAAAAATTGACATGCAAGTTACTGACTGTTAATAGGGCATTGGAACCTGCCGCAGGCTGAGCGCTGTTATCTGCAATTCCAGAGCCGTTTTTCTTTTTTCTTCTGAAAACAGTGTGATACGGATCAAAAAAGTCCCTAAGGGCATCCCCTATAAAGTTAAACCCTAAAGTTACACCTAACAGGAACCAGACAGGAGTTAACAGCCACGGAAATGCCTGTAAATTCGCCAAAGTTGAAAGATCGCGTTTTATAAGAGAACCCCAGCTTACGGCAGGATCTGTAATACCAAGGCCAAGATATGAAAGAACTGTCTCTGTCATAATAAAACCGGGAATACTCAACGCTACGCTTACAATTAAAAGGCTTGCTATCTGCGGAATTATATGCCTGAAAATTATCACTACAGACGGAATCATTTCCAGCCTGGCATTAAGGACAAACTCTTCGCGTTTAATCGCATGAACCATACCGCGGATTGTGCGGGCGGATCCCGGCCAGCCGACAAGGGAAAGTATAAGAGTTATCATCATATAGGTTTGAGCGGGATCCATGTTAGCTGCTAAAAGCGATCGCAGAAACAGTATCAGGTACAGTGACGGAATAAGCATTAAAAATTCCGCCCCCCTCATGATCGACCAGTCTGTAAATCCCCCGAAGAAACCTGCAAGCCCTCCTGCCAAACCTGCAAGAGCCAGCGATATAAATGTAGCGACAAACCCTATTGTAAGGGAAACACGCGAGCCGTATACAATACGCGAGTACAGGCAGCGGCCAAGATTGTCCGCACCCATTAGAAAAACGGGGTATTCATCCTGTCCTGTTGTAAAAAGATGGCGGTCTGAAGGAATAAATCCCCAAAGAAGATAAGGCTCTCCCCTGCCGAAAAACTTTAACTGCGAGTAATGATCCTTAAGGCGCGCATACGCCCATGTTACGGAGTTTGTTATGCGAAACTCCTGCGCCTGGAGTTTTCCCTGATAAAAACGGACATTGGGCGGATGATAACTTTTGGCGGCAAACGAAGTGTTAGGTGAATACGGCGCAAAGAATTCGGCAAAAAGCATCATAATGTACAGAATTGCAAGGCATGCAAGGGCAATCAGGGCTACAGGCCTGGTTTTTATGTAATTGACAAATTTTTTCATGATTTTTCCCCATCGGCAGGAATGGACATAAAAGCTGCAAATAAACACATACCTTACTCTTTTCCGTATCTGATACGGGGATCAACAAGCGCCAGTATAATGTCAGCCAGGGCCATGCCGACAAGCACAAGGAAGGAGATAAACATAATGTTCGCAAGAACAAGATTGATATCCTGCTGGGTAACGGCCTCATACATAAGCCTTCCGATGCCGGGATAGGCAAAAATTATTTCAAGGATGAGCGAACCTGAAAAAAGCCCCGCAAGCAAATTCGCGCTGCCTGTAATGTAAGGATTCAGCGTATTGCGGAAAGCATGAGCAAAATAAATGCGCCATTCTGCAATACCGCGGGAACGAAGCGATGTAATGTACGGCTGCCCGAGCTGATCCAGCATGGTGGCGCGAATCATGCGCAGAGAGCCGCCAATCCCGCCGAGAAAGGCCGACAAAAGCGGCAGAAAGATATGATGCGCATAAGAGAAAACAAACCGCGCAGGCGCCTCTGAAAACGGAAAAGGCGGGTATGCTGTAACAGGGAAGAGTCCTGAAACAGAGGCGAAAAGCTGAAGAAGGATAAGAAGCAGAAGCCCGGGAAACGCATGAAGCACAAGAGCAAAAAATGTAACTGCAATATCGGCCCTCGTTCCCGCCATGGCGGAAAATATTACACCTAACGCAAAAGAAAAAATGGTAATAAAAACAAGCGACAGTAAATTTAAAACAAGCGAGTTTACAATACGGCTGGAAATTAAAAATGAAACAGGCGCGCGGGAAATAAGGCTTACTCCCAAATCCTGGTGAACAATCACGCGGTTAAGCCATCTTAGATACTGCACATAAAACGGCTGATCAAGGCCAAGTTCCGCCCGGCGGGCCGCAAGCTGATCTGCGCTCATCGCCTGAAAATTCTGCCCGGCCCTTCCTGAACTTTCGCTGAAAAGCTGCTGCAGCATTATCTGATCGACAATGTCTCCGGGCGCAAGAGCCATTAAACCGAAAACTGCAAGCCCCAGCAAAAAGAGCATTATTGTCATTGTAAAAAGTCTGTTAATAATATATGAAAGCAGCGGAAAACGCCGTTTAAACAAGTGCAGGGGTTTAAGGATAATATCTAAAATGCCTTGAATATTTATCAGAGTAATTCCCCCTCCTGATCTCATTTTATCATAGACACCTAATTATAATCCAGTATACAATTAACGACTTAATGACAGGAGAAAAATTATGAAACTAAATAATGAATCGCTGAAAGATAATGCGTTCTGGGAAAAAGCAATTATAACACTGCCCCGTTTTGACCGTGAAAAAATGATTGCAAATACAAAGGCAAGGCCTTCATGGGTGCATTTCGGAGCGGGAAATATTTTCCGCGCTTTTCCTGCAGCTCTGATGCAGCAGCTGCTTGAGCAGGGACATGAATCAACAGGCATTATAGTTGCGGAAGGTTATGACGGAGAAATAATCGACAAGAGTTTTGCAGCATTCGATGATCTGACAATTCTTGTTACATTAAAGTCAGACGGAACAACAAGTAAACAGGTAATAGCATCTGTTGCATCTTCTCTGCGGATGGATACAGAATACGCAGCGCTTAAGGAAATATTTAAGGCCCCGTCTTTACAGATGGCAAGCTTTACAATCACAGAAAAAGGCTACAGCCTGCAGGGACGGGACGGTTCTCTGCTTCCTGATGCGGCAGATGATTTAAAAAACGGGCCGGCAGCTCCAAAAAGTTATCTGGGGCGCATAGCAGGCCTCCTGTATGAACGTTTTAAAAACGGCGCGCCCGCCCTTGCAATGGTAAGCATGGATAATTGTTCGCATAACGGAGACATTCTCTTCGGAGCGATGGAAGCAATTGCAAAGGGCTGGTGCGAAAACGGCGCTGCAGACAAAAGTTTTCTGCAATATATAAGCGACAGGAATAAAGTATCCTTTCCCTGGTCAATGATCGATAAAATTACCCCAAGGCCGGATGACAGCGTCCGCAATATGCTGGCTTCCTGCGGACTTGAAGATATGCAGGGTGTTGTAACATCAAAGAACACCTATGTTGCGCCTTTTGTAAACGCAGAAGAAACCCAGTATCTGATTATAGAAGACGCTTTCCCCAACGGAAGACCGGCGCTGGAAAAGGCGGGCGTTATGTTTACAGACAGGGAGACTGTTGACAGGGTTGAGAAGATGAAGGTATGCACCTGCCTTAATCCTCTGCACACAAGCCTTGCCGTTTTTGGCTGCCTCCTTGGCTATACGCGGATAAGCGAAGAAATGAAAGATGCCGATTTGGTAAAATTAATTAAAGGCATCGGCTATATAGAAGGGCTGCCTGTAGTGACAGATCCCGGAATCATTAAACCTAAGGATTTTTTGGATCAGGTTATTAATGTACGCCTTCCCAATCCCTTCATGCCCGATGCTCCCCAGCGCATCGCAATGGACACATCGCTTAAAATACCCATCCGTTTCGGAGAAACTCTGAAGGAATATAAAAAACGCGGAAAGGATTTATCTTCCCTCAAACTAATACCTCTTGTTTTTGCAGGCTGGCTTCGCTACCTCCTTGGAATTGATGACAAGGGCAATACATTTGAAGTAAGCCCGGATCCTCAATATGAAACACTTGCAGCTCATCTGCAGGGAATCAAACCGGGAACCGCAGATTCGCATTTTAGTAAAAATCTGGAACCAATTTTATCCAATCCGCATTATTTTGGAATAAATCTGTACGATGAAGGACACTTGGGCGAAAAAGTTGAGGAGTTGTTTACCCAAATGCTTACCGGCCCCGGCGCGGTAAGAAAAACGCTTGCTAATTCGGTAAATATGGATTAATATGTAGGGTACTGGAGGTCGCAAATGAAAAAACTCATTTTCGCATTAATCTTATTGGCTTTAGTTACGCCCGTCTTTGCTATGGACGAAGTTTACTATATTAACGTGCCTGTAGAAAGGATATATCCGTCATCAACTGGCTATGTTGTTCAGTACCGCAGCAGTTCAAGCGTGATTGCCACTATTGGCATTCCCAATGACTGGTTCAGCGACTCAGCCGGCAGCGCTGAATTAATCCGCCTGCCTTCAGCGGCTGACTGGCCGACAATGTCGGTATTTTACATAAACGGCGAGTTTAGCCATGTAAGGCTTTATGTACACCGCGTTAAAGGCCATCATACATGGGGTAATATTCCGCAGGGCACAGATGTAAGCAGGTTCTTTACAGACAAGGAATCGTTTAAACTAGATTTCTGATGAATTGCGCGCCGGTTCCGGCTGAACTTATTGAATACATAAAAAAGGGTTCCTGTTTTATAATAGCCGGTCATAAAGAACCCGACGGAGACTGCATAGGAAGCCAGCTTGCCCTTCGCAGCGCGCTTTTACGCCTGGGCAAGAAGGCAATTGTATGCGCCGAAGGCCCCTATAAAAGAACGGAACTTAGAGATTTTATAGGTCAATTAGTATCAAATCCCTTTGACAGCGGACACAATTATTCTGATGCAAGGGTAATTATTGCAGATTGCTCAGGCAGGGAAAGAACAGGAGAGCTTTATGATTTTCTTGATAAATTTCCCTGCGCTATAATTGATCATCATGCGGCAGTGACTCATCCGCCTTCAACCTTGCAGGCTCCTGTCTATGTTGATGCAAACTCTCCTTCATGCACATTGTTAGTATATAAAATAATAAAAGCTCTCGGCCTTGAACTGACAAAGGATGAAGCAACCCTGCTTCTCTTCGGCCTTTGCACAGACACCGGATTTTTCCGGCACATGACTGAAAAAAATGCCGGTGCGTTTGAAGCTGCGGCAGACATGATCCGCAGCGGTGCAAGTCCAAAAGAAATATTTAATATTATTAACGGCGGAAAAAGTCTTAGTTCCAGAATACTGACAGGCAATATTCTTTCCAGAACCGAATCTTATTTTGACGGCAGGCTCCTTATAAGCTGGGAAACTCTGGATGAATATAACACCTTTGGGCTTGAAAGCCGGGATTCTGACATTTTAAATCAATTGCTTTTATCGGTAAAAGGAGTTGAGGCAACTGTAATTATCCGCCAGGAGTGTGCCGATAACTGTACTGTGAGTTTAAGATCTATTGATAAAATTGATGTGTCGCAAATAGCATCTTCCTTTGACGGAGGCGGACACAAAAATGCATCAGGCCTCACAATGAAAGGAACCATTTCATTTGTAAAACAAAATATGTTAAATTCATTTTCCGCCTTTTTCACCCGTTAACATAAATACTTTTAATATGACTTATATCACATAACATAATATTCATGCGCATGATTCTGCATCTGTAATTTAACAGAACCGATACCTGTGATTACAGAGGTTAATCATGCATCAGACAATAAACGAATTATATTTAGGATATCTTGCCGGCAATATTGACAGGGCGGATTTTGAAGGATCTGTTTACATTCATCTTATGAACAATAAGGAAAAAACATGCCTTGCCCACTGGAAAAACGATGAGTATGAGGATTTTATATCATGGTTTTATCCGCGCCTTAGAAAATCCATCGATTCATACAGGGAGACAGGAGCGTCATTCGAAGCCTTCATGAACAAGTATCTGCTTATATCTTCCAGGGAATATCAGACACGCACAGCAACAAATGCAATGACAGAATACTCGGCCTGGAGCGCGCGTATTCCTGAAATGTATGCCCGCGAAGAGCCTCCTGTGTATGCGCATAAACAAGCCGAAGATTTTTTATCGCTGCTTATTATTGATAAAATGGGAAAAAGAAATTCAAAGCGTATTTTGGCGCTTGTTCTGAAATGTTATTATTACGTATCAGCGGACTTTGCGGAAAGAATCGCTCCAAAGATTGGATTAAAAAGCGGTGAATTACTGGAGATGCTGGATAAAATACGGAAGACAAGAGAGAAAAAAGACGATAAAATCTACCGGCTTAAAGAAAGAATCTATTGCCAGTATTACAGATGCATTATCTATGATAAAAGACTTTCTGTTATAAAGGAAAATTCATCTGCTTATAATAAATTAAAACTCCGGCGGGATAAGGCAAAAATAAGACTTGAAAAAATGCGAAACCGCATGATGAACATACGTACAGAAGCAACAAACAAACAGGTAGCGGATGTAATCGGCATTAAAAAGGGCACTGTAGATTCAAGCCTTCACCAGTTAAAACTAAAGTGGGAAGAGATGGCGAAAAAGGCGGACTTAAATTAGCAGATTGAAACTGTTAAATGTTTACAAAAAAGAACTCTCGCAGAGACGCAGGAACGCAGAGCTCGCGGAGTAATTACCATGAAAATGAAAACACTGCTTTTTCGCTGTAGTCCTTGCCCGGAGATGCAATACACGGCGGAAAACTTTTCTGATTCGGCGTGTCAGGGAAGTGCTGTGTTTCCAGGCAGAAACCGGAATATTTATTGTAAACAGAGCCCTGTTTCCCGGTGACTTCCTTAAGGTGTTTGCCGGTATAAAATTGAACGCCGGGCTGGGTTGTAAATACCTTCATGGTACGGCCGGAATCAGGCTCGTATACTTCGGCGCAGGGCCGTAATTTGCCGGGCACTCCATCCACAACAAAGCAATGATCATAGCCTCCAAAAAAATATCTGTTGGCGCTGATACTCCGGCGTTTTCTAAAATCAAAATTTGTTTCATTAACCGGAATCAGGCGGCCTGTCGGAATACATTGCCTGTCAACCTGCACATATAACGAGGAATAAAGAAGAACTTCATGGGATAAGATACTGCCCTTCCCTTCTCCGGCAAGATTAAAGTATGCGTGGTTTGTCAGGTTGACAGGGCAGCTTTTGTCAACGCTTGCATGGTAATTGCAGATAACTTCATTGGACTTTGTAAGTCCATAGCTGACAGTTGCTTTTAAATTACCGGGAAAACCGCAGTCACCGTCTGGGCTTTCAAGTTCGAACCGCACATAGACGCCGTCGTTTTCTTCGTAGCTGTCAGATTTCCACAGAAGCCTGTCAAAACCGCGCGGCCCTGAATGAAGAGAGTTTCCGTTATCATTCGCAAAAAGAGGGAAAGAGTTTCCAAAGATATTAAAAGATGCGCCTTTTATACGATTGGCAAAGCGCCCGGCTGTAACGCCGATATATGGTTTGTTATCCAAATAACCGTCAAGACCTGAATAGCCAAGCAGTACATCATTCATTATGCCTTTACTTGAGGGAACAAAAAGGCTTGTCCATGCTGCGCCGAAATTTGTAAGTGAAAGTTTTAAATCTCCCGCGCTGAGAGTATAAAGCTTAACTTTTCTCCCGTCAGACAGAATTCCGAAATTTTGCTTTTTAATTTTCATAAGCTGATTATATCCCTAATCAGCTTAAAATCTCAACCTGATCCTTGCGGTGCATCTGAAGTAACTGCCAGCGTTTGCACCTGGCCGTATTGGGCCGAACTCTCCGCGGTTTTCATCACCTGTAACGAATTGCGATCAAGGGGTATCTGCGCGGAGAGCATTAAAGTTGCTCCCTGAAACAATTCGTGATTAAAACTTAAAATTGGCGTAAATGAAATGTCATCAAGGGCGCAGACAAGAGCCAGGTTTATATTTGTAAAATCATTAAAACGCCAGGTAAAAGCCGATGATAAATAATTGTTATTCATAAAATCGCCGCCTGTTTTTACTGAAGTTGATGAAAGCTTGCCGCTATACAGGTATTCTGCAAGTAAAATTAAGTTGCCGTCAAAAAATGAATAATCAGCTCCTATACTGAAAGAAAGCCCGTCAATTTCAGTGCCTGCTTCATTGTTGTATGTGTAAAGCGCATCCATTACAAGGCCAACTTCAACATCGGCCTTTAGTGAAAGTCCCGCGCGGTGTATTCCGCCGGCAGAACCTTCTTTTGGCGTTTCAAATGAATACAAAGTCTGCACACTTGCCTTGTCCCAGTGCCTGTCAAGCGAGAAGCCGGCAAGCGTGCCGCTGCCGTCATTGGATAATGCGTTGCGCGGCGCGGCATAAAACCCGAGCAGTTTTATTTCATCTATTGGAAACCAGCTAAAGGCGGCTCCCAGTATAGCCCGCAGACGGGCATCGGGCTTCAGGGGATTCCTTGGATTAAGAAAATCAGAGGGGCCCCACACATTTCCGTAGCCAAAGGGAAGGCGAAAAAGGCCGCCGTCAAAATCAATGTGCTCGCCGCGCAGACGAAAATGCAGGCGTTCAAGTTCAATGGCTGCGATGAAGTTTTCTCCAACCGGAGCTCCCGTATGCGCCAATGCTGCCGCATAATCACCCGAGGCGGCGGTAAAGTTAACAGCGCCGGAAATAGATCCCCTGTCCCGTATCCTGGATTGAAAGCGCAAATTTGCATACTCTTCTATACCGTAAGAGAATGCATGAGCATCCTGCGCTCCGGCATTCATGGATACTGTAGAGTCAAGTATGCCGGAAACTGTCATTTGCGCCGCAAGACTGCTTACTGCAAATAAGGCAAGCGCTGTCAATGCAATGATATTTTTCATTATTACTCTCCAATGCAAAGGATTGCTATCTCTCCAGGTTGCGCATGCTGAACACTGAATCTGCAATCGGCCTGTCAAGCGTTACATTTCTCATAACAAATGTTGTTTTTGAATCCCGGCGCAGAAGGTCGCGCATTTCACCCTCTACAGGGAAGCGCCTGCCGCCAATAACTTCTACCCTGCGAAGGTTATAATCTTTAAGCATCGCGCCGGAGAGAGCAAAAAGTTCATAGCGCAGAACATCCTCCGTTTCCTTATCGATCCAGAGTTTGCGCTTCGGATAACTTTCTGTGCGCCTTATTGCGTTAAGTTCCAGTATCCATGCATCGCGTCCGTTTAAAATTTCCGAGCCTAAAAGAACCGGATTATAACGGCTTGATAATGATTCATTATTGATGGTGTCTTCGTAGGACATGTCGGAGCCCATCATGGATTCACGCAGCATGTGTCCTGATATCAGCATAACGCCTTCGTTATCCGGCGAATAAACCATCAGCCTTCCGTCTCTTCTTAAATACCTTGTTCCCCTGTCTTCGGGATTTGTAAACTCTATAAAACTGTGCGTATTGCCCCTGCCCCATGCCTTGAATGTTTTTATAAACCGGCGGCCGGAGTGTTCGATAATAATATCGCCTTCATATTCTATTGTGGTAAATATTTCATTATTATCTACACGGCGCAGCAGTTCCGGCGCTGTCTGGGAAAAAACAGGAACGGTGTTTATTGCAACTAACGCAATCAATAAAAATCTTTTTAACATATTAATACCTCCATAATATTTTTACCGCCGCAGAGCTTCCACAGGTTCCACGAAAGCGCTTTTTAACGACGGAATCAGCGTAAAAATTGACGCAACTACAACACCCATTATCCATGCGCGCAGTAATATAAAAGGACTGAACGCCAGAAATATTGACTGGCTCATCGGCATTTCCGAAAATGTATTTCCGTACAGGTCTCCCATGCGGATCGGATTCTGTGAAAAAAATCCGGCAATAAGCCCGCCGAGAATTACTCCTGCAAGCGCCCCGAATGCGGCCATAAAGATCGATTCAAAGAAAAATACTTTTACAATCTCGGCGCGGGTCATTCCAAGGCAGCCCATCATTCCGATTTCCTTGATACGCTCATGAATTATCATTACAACCGTATTAATTATAAGGAAACTTGCAACAATCAGAAAAACAAGAAACATCACCGAGTATACAGGCCCAACCATTCTCATCACAGCTACCCAGTAATTGTCCTGCCACATGGTAACAACGCTGTCTTCACCTAACATATTCTGCACGGCAAAGGCAATATCTGCGCTTTGCGTTTCATCGTCAGCGTAGATTACAAGGGACTGCGTGCCTCTGGAACGGTTAACGCAATCACACGGCGCCTCGCTGCGTCCGCAGCCGCAGTCTTCATCAAGCGATAAAAGCCGCTGCAGGCGTTCGATATCTACGATAATGTACTGCTCGTCAATCTTGATATAGTCAAAATTGATTATGCCGGTAATCTGCGGGCTCCAGAATCTTTCCGAAAAGTTAGCCGAAATTGTTTTTAAGGAAACGCGATCTCCGATGGTTAATCCCGACTTTTTTGCAAACACATGGCCTACAACGCATTCATTTGCATTCGAAGGCCAGCTTCCTTCCAGTAAACCGTCATTGCGGTTAGTCATGTTAAAATTATTTATTGCAATTTCTTTTTCTATGTCCAAACCCCAAAGCACAGCATGCTTAATCGTGCTCTCCTGCAATGTGGCCATAGCGGTTATCCGCGGCATAACAGCGCGCACGCCGGGGATTTGATAAATATCATGCGCCATCTGCTTCCAGCTTTTTCCGTCCGCTACAGGATACTGCACAGGCATGAATTCACTTTCCGCTTCATACTGCGATGACACTACCCTGACATGTCCAAGCTCATAAATCTGCACAGTTTCATTTATGCTTTTGATCATCCCTTCAATCATGGATGAATAAACCACTATAAAAAATACAGCTATTCCTACAGCGGTAAAACAAAAAAGCGTGCGTCTTTTGTTACGCCAAATATTACGGAAAGCGATTTTTATCAATGTGCCTGTACCCTGAAAACCAAACCGCACGGATTTGACGGGAATTCCGCTTTGTTTATTATTGTTTGCCATAAAATCTCCTTTATTCAAACCGCAGGCTTTCTGTTATTGGTTTTTTCACCGCTCTTTTTACCGGGAAAAATGCCATAAATGATGAAAGCAGCGTCGCTGCAATTCCGGAACCTATAATTACAGGTATATCCCACATGCTGCGGAAAACCGCAGTTGTACGAAAACCTATGCCGCCGTCCATTAAATCTCCCATAGCGCTGAAATCAATTCCTGTTTCAACAAGGGGATAATTTATAATGCAGCCAAGAATTATTCCCAGAACAGAACCTATAAATCCAAGAAAACCTGCTTCCAGCATATATGTCATGATCATCTGTTTGTCTGTCATGCCCATTGCGCGCATCATGCCGATTTCTTTTGTACGTTCAAGTATCGCAAGCAAAATGGTATTGGAAATTCCAAGGAAGGAAAGAAGCAGCAATAAAACTGCAACTACCTGAGGCGCGCCTGTCTGCAGCGCTTCAAACCCAAGATAGTCTGCCATTTGATCTTCCCATGTATAAATGCCAAGTTCACCCTGCGGAAAAACATGTCCCATCGATTCCAGACCGCGTACAAGCGCACCTGTAATTACAGCGCTGCTTTCGCTTTTTCCGGGAAGCCTTGAATCCGGCACACCCATTTCCCTGATGATTAGTTCTGTTACCGCGCCGTCCAAAGCCATGCCTCTGTCATCCTGCAGAACATCCAGGGGAATAAAGGCTGTATTGCCGTTCGGAAGCGGAGCCGGAGAGTTTATTACTCCGACAACAACAACATCCATTAACTGGTTTATATGCCGTACAGCCCCTGCATAACCTGCGCGGATCATTGCAGTTAACACGCTGTCAAGCTGCTGAGGATCTTCCTCCGCAAGAAGGTACATGTTTAAAAAATCAACATGCTCGTATGCAGATTCAACCAGAGCCCTGTCTTCCGGTCTTAGGGCAGGTATTAATTCTCCGTTCCACTTGTCATCCCTAATCATTTCCGGCACAGCTTTTATATCGATTACAGCATTAATCCTTACATCGTTGCGGCCGGAAAGAGCTGTCAAATTCCAGTATCGATCCAGGTCTGCTTTCGGAACATTTCTTTTCAGGATCATCCGCTCATTGCCCTCTGTTATTTTTTCCTCCGGAGAAAATATATCTCCTCCGCTGCGCGGCGATGGTGCAAGATCATAAAGCGAGCGGATAAAATCCGCATCAGCCCGGTCATTTGCAATAGAGGCAATCAATTCCTCAAGCTCAAGGCGGAAGGGACGTGTTGGTATTCCCACTTTCAGGCGTTCTGCCGCAACAGTACCGATGGCAATTTCAAATTTGCCGTTTTCCGCAAACCGGCCAAAATCCACATATGGCACATAACGAAGCACTTCTCTTTCAAGTTCAGGTTCAACGCCGAAAAACATCATGGGCGCAGAACCGGATGCCGAAAACAGGGTGCCGGAAAATGTAAAACGCGGAGCGGAAACATAGCCTTCGTGCAGCAAAGCCTGTCTGTAGATTTCCCAATCCTTAAAATTTTCATAACTTGGCATCTCGTCTTTTCTTTCAAAGTAAAGATTTGTCTGCAATTTTGCGGCTCCAAGCTCGAAGTTGACAATATTTCTGCGTGATTCTATTTTCATGCCGCCAAGCCAGCAGCTAAGGAAAATATACATCGCAACGCTTACCATGATTGCCATCGAAGTAAGAACCGTTTTTACTTTGTGACGCGCAAGATTGCGGAACGCCATCTTTTTTAATTCCCATATACCGGATAGTTTCATGGCAGCCCCGCTTTCGCGCAGTCATAATACAGCGCTTTATAATAATGATGTTTCATAATCACACCCCTGGTTCCTTTACTTCATCGCTTTCGATCTGTCCGTCGCGGATACGTACAAGGCGGCGGGCATAGTCCATTACCATCTGATCATGGGTTGAAAAGATGAATGTAGTTCCTTCAGACTTGTTCAGTTCCAGCATAAGCTCAAGAATTTCGCGGCCGATTTTGGAATCCAGGTTTGCCGTCGGCTCGTCCGCTAAAATAAGAGCCGGTTTTTTTACAAGAGCGCGGGCGATTGCAACGCGCTGCTGCTGGCCGCCCGACATTTCCTTGGGACGGCGTTTTGCCATATCTTCAAGGCCGACATCCCTTAGAACCCTGGCAGTGCGTTCCTTCATTTCTTTTTTTTCAACACCCATAAGAGTAAGAGGAAATGAAACATTCTCTTCTACAGAAAGCACCGGAATCAGATTATATGCCTGAAAAATAAACCCGATACTGCTGCGTCTTAAAAGAGCCAGCTTGTCACGCGGCATGTTTGCCGTACTGGAACCGCCGATTATCATGTTTCCGGAAGTAAGAGTGTCAAGGCAGCCTACAAGATGCAGGAATGTCGATTTCCCGCTGCCTGAGGGGCCTGCGATTGCCGAAAACTCTCCCCCCTTGAATTCCAAATTTACACCGCGCAATGCATGCACTGTTTGTCCATTTAAACCGTAATCTTTTACTACGTTTTCAGCTTTTACTACCGTCATATTTTCCTCCAAAATTATTTTTCTTCATTTTTCATTCTTTTAACTTCATTCAGAGCCTTAAGGCCGAATATGTCTTTTGTTTCAAGCTCTTCAGCAATGGAATTGGGAACCAGCATCATTGAGTTGCCGGCTTTTAATCCCTCATTTAATATTGAAAGAATTTTCAGCTTCATTGCAGGCTCGTTGCGTAAATAAACTTGCGCAGCTTCTTCCAGTTTGCGCGCAATTTCAATTTCTGCTTCAGCCAGCAGAATGCGTCCTTTCTTCTCGCGTTCTGCCTGGGCAATCCGTGAAAGGGAATCCTGCAGAGCTTCGGGTATCTGAATATCGATGATCTCGATATGCAAAACCGTTATTCCCCATTCGGTTGTTTTTTTGTCAACTTCTTCCTGTATCTGTTTTTCGATAATATCACTGCGTTCAAGAAATGTAGAAAGATCGTGACTGGAAATCGAAGTGCGAAGGGCTGTCTTGGAAGAAAGCACAACTGCATCAACATAATTCTCAACTTCTAAAATTGCCTTCTGCGGATCCCACACAAGCCAGAAGCAGATCGCATCGACATTGACGGTGACAGAATCGCTTGTTAGCGTTTTTTGCGTGGAAAAATCGGAAACTCTTATTCTGATATCTACAACTTGCGCAATCCTGTCGGCAAAGGGAATTATAAAAAACAATCCCGGCCCTTTTACCTTGCGGAATTTTCCAAAGCGAAGCACTATGGCCCGCTGCCATTCATCGGCCTTGCGAAGCGAAAAAACAAGAAGCAATACAACAAGAAAAACGGCGACGCCTGCCATCATGTCTTTTATGTCCGCCGGCTGCCATTGAGGGTTCTCCGGTATTTGGTAAACAATGGAAATAATTACTATTGTTATAACAAGCACAATGAACCTTAAAAAGAAAAGAGAATAATCCGCCTTCTTTTTCGCTGGAGCTCCTCCGCTCAGATTAAGTAAACTCATTTTTCCTTCACCTCCTTAATATATGCATCTATTAATTTGACAAGTTCCCTGTTTTCAACTCCAAGGTCGTGCAGTTCCTGGATAAAACGTTTTAGCACTTCACGTATCTTGCGGTTTAAACTGTCATCGCCGTAAATGTCATCTTCCATCACAGGTTTTTTATCCGAGATGTAAGTTCCGCTGCCCACCTGCGTTTCAAGAATCCCTCTTATTTCCAATTCACCGTAGGCCCTGGCGATTGTGTTAGGGTTTGTTTTAAGCTCAACTGCAAGGGATCGAATAGTAGGCAGTTTATCGCCGCTTTTCATGCGTCCGGAGAGGATGGCATATTCAATCTGCTGGATTATCTGCCTGTAAATTGGCGTCCCGTTTGCAGGATCCAGCGAAAAATTGATTACTTCCTCATGGACTGCAGTTTTGGCTTCCCTGGCAGTCCTCATGATTGTACTATTCATCTAGTACAAATATAAATGTACTAGTACAATATGTCAAGAAAAAAGATCAAAAAAATGAGTTTTTTTTTAGTGATTTTTACAATGAAAAAAGACCTTAATTCTTCTTTTTAATCACGTCAAATCCGCAGTAGGGTACAAGCGCCCTGGGGATTCGCACAGAGCCGTCCGCCTGCTGAAAGTTTTCCAGAATGGCAATGATGGCACGGGAAACTGCGATTGCAGTCCCGTTCAGCATATGTACAAACTTATTTTTACCGTCCGAGTCTTTAAATTTGATATTCAGGCGCCGTGCCTGGTAATCGGTACAATTTGATGTTGATGTAATTTCGCCCCAATCGCCGCCATTGCGTCCCGGCATCCAGGCTTCCAGATCCCACTTGCGGTAGGCCGGCGCACCCAAATCGCCTGTGCAGGTATCCACTACCCTGAACGGGATGTTAAGACCTTCAAAAATCTCTTCTTCTATAAGGCGAAGTTCCTCGTGAAAACGGCCGGATTCTTCCGGCAGACAAAAGATAAACATTTCAAGCTTTGTAAACTGGTGAACGCGGTAGAGTCCCTTGGAAAATTGCCCTGCCGCTCCTGCCTCGCGTCTGAAGCAATGGGAAAGACCTGCCATACGCAAGGGCAGTTTATCCCTTGGAATGATTGTATTGGAATAGTATCCGCCAAGGGTTATTTCGGCGGTACCTACAAGGCAGGCATCCTCGCCTTCCAGTGTATAAACATTGGACTCATCTCCCCTTGGATTAAAGCCAATGCCCTCCAGGATTTCTTCGCGGGCAATATCGGGAGTTATAAAAGGAGTAAAACCCTTCTTTTGCAGTATATCAAGCGCATAACGAACAAGGCCAAGTTCCAGATAAACGCCTTCGTTTTTAAGGTAGTAAAATTTGGTGCCGGATACTTTTGTGCCGGCATCAAAGTCTACGATATCAAGGTCAACGCCGAGCTTAACATGATCTGCAGGTTCAAAATTAAATTTAGGAACTACGCCGGTTTTTTTTACTTCCAGATTATCCTTGTCTTCTCTGCCGACAGGCGCATCAGGATGCGCCATGTTTGGTATCTTCCGCGCTTCCGCCAATAACTCTTTTTCAATTACTGTGAGTTTAGCTTCGGCTTCGGCTATTTCTTCCTTGAGTTTTTTTCCCTCTTCTATTAAATCAACACGCTGCTGCGGAAGCAGGTTTTTAACCTTCATTGCATCGGCATTTGTATTGCGTTTTTGCTGCAATGCCTGCAGGCCGGTTGTGAGTTCTGTTCTTTTATTATAAAGACGGGAGACTGTCTCGGCATCGGCTTTCATAAAACGATCTGCAATATTTGCCTGTACTGCCGTCATGTTTTCTACGATAAATTTATAGTCCAGCATAAAGGCAGTATAGCAATCTTTAGCGGTTTGTGGCTAGTGGATTGACGAAACACATTATATAAGAACATATTTATATACAGGAGGAAACACAATGCGTATATTGATGCTCTGCGATGATTATTACCACCCGGGACAGGTTCCCATTGACGGCATTGCTCCGCTTTCTCAGCAGGGTTTCCGGTTTGATGTTATTAAGAATGCAAATGATTTTTCCTGCGGTATTTTAAATCAATATCCCGCTGTCCTCCTGTGCAAGATGGATGAGATTTCGCAAACCGACAAAGGGACATGGAAAACAGCAGCTGTACAAGACGCTTTTAAAGACTATGTTGAAAGCGGAGGCGGGATTTTGGCTGTTCACAGCGCAGTTGTTTCAAGCAGGGAAATTGCAGCCCTTGATAAAATGCTTGGCTGCCGTTTTCTCGGCCATCCTAACAATAGCCCTGTTACAGTTCAGCCTGTAAAACAGCATCCTGTAACAGAAGGCGTCGGCATGTTCTGCGAAACTGATGAACATTACAATATCGAAATATTTGCGCAGGATGCTGATGTTCTTTTGGCGTCATATTCGCCTGCGCAGGGTGAAGAAAGCAAATACAAGGAAGAGCCGTATTTTAATGCGCCGGCGGCGATTTACCCTGCAGGATTTGTGCGGACACAGGGCAAGGGACGCATCTGTGTTCTCTCCCCCGGTCATCTGCCGGATGTGTGGAGTAATCCGCATTTTCAAAAGTTATTGTCAAATGCATTAAAGTGGTGCGCAAACAAGTAAAATTGTTTTATTTATATTGATTCCCTGCGCGTCATACAGGCCTGTATATCTTTGCCGATAACGGCATCTATCAGCGCAGGCCTGCCGCGCTTTAATATTTCCATACATTTGCAAAGAGCTTCATTAAAAGACAGTTCATCTGTTACGCGAAAACCGGCAACATCATAGGCATTTGCAAGTTTGATAAAATCGGGGCAGTATCCGTCAAGATCAGTTTCGTAATAGCGCTCTTTATAAAAGGAAGCCTGCCACTGACGGAGCATTCCAAGGGTTTTATTATTAAAAATAATGATTAATACAGGAAGCCTGTATTTAACAAGCGTTGACATTTCGGCGCTGTTCATGCGAAAGCATCCGTCGCCGGTAAAAAGGACAACAGGCTTTTTTGGATTTGCGATTTTCGCTCCCGCTGCCGCTCCAAGTCCAAAACCCATTGTTCCCATGCCTCCGGAACTTAAAAAACTGCGCGGATGTACAAAGGGATAATACTGAGATGTCCAAATTTGATGCTGGCCTACATCGGTTACAATTACCGCGTTTTCACCCAGGGCTCTGGCTGTTTCCTGTATGACAAAACGCGGATGAAGAGCCGTTTTTTCTAAACGTTCGTCTTTTACCCCGTTTTTCCATTTGTCAATATCGCCATTCCACTGCGAAGAATAACTGCCGGGTATTTTTTTTATGAGTCCTGTTAACACAGCTTTTAAATCGCCTGTTATGCAAACATCAGCTTTTATGTTTTTATTTATTTCTGCAGGATCAATATCTATATGGATAATCTTCGCGCGTTTTGCAAAATCCTTAATGCTGTTTATGACCCGGTCTGAAAACCGCGCTCCCAGAACAATTATTAAATCAGATTCCTGCCCCGCTTTATTGGAAGCAATTGTACCATGCATGCCTATAAGGCCTGTGCATAAGGGATGTTCGCCGGGAAAAGCTCCCATACCCATAAGAGACAGCGCAACCGGCGCGTTTAAAAGTTCCGCAAGTTTTTTTACATCATCGCCTGCGCATGAGCGGATAACGCCTCCGCCGGCGTAAAGCATCGGACGCCTGGATTCTTTTATAAGGGATGCAGCCCTTTCAATATCATCATCGTTAAAGACCTGCCTTTTTATTGTCCGCACATTAACTGCCGGGACGATATCATCACAGCGGGCGCCGATAATATCCTTTGGAATGTCAATGAGTACAGGACCCGGCCTGCCGGAAAGAGCTACAATAAAAGCCTCGTCAATAATTTTGGCTAACTGCTTCACGTCTTTAACAATCCAGTTATGTTTTACAACCGGCATTGTAATTCCTGCAATGTCAACTTCCTGAAAACTGTCCTTGCCCAGAAAGGGGATGCCGACGTTGCCGGTTATCGCTATTACCGGAACAGAATCAGCAAATGCCGTTGCGATACCTGTTACAAGATTTGTAGCGCCGGGACCGGAAGTGGCAAGGCAGACTCCTGCCCTGCCGCTTGAACGCGCATAACCGTCGGCGGCGTGCGCGGCGTGCTGTTCGTGGCTTACAAGAATATGGCGGATATGTTTTCTGTATTTATAGAGTTCATCGTAAATGTCAAGAACAGCGCCGCCGGGATAGCCAAAAATGGTATCCGCGCCGTTTCTTAAAAGAGATTCAATTAATATCTTTGCGCCTGTAAGCTTCATTAAACCTGATCCCTAATCAACATGTATTCAATGGAGTCCACAAGCGCAGCCCGGCTTGCGTCTATAATATCATCGCTTACTCCAACAGTGTTCCAGCTTCGCTGGCCGTCTGTAGACTCAATCAATACGCGCACATGCGCAGCAGCAGCATCCTTGCCGTCTATTACGCGCACCTTGTAATCCTCAAGCCTTACCTTCGCAAGCCCGGGAAAAAAGCCTGTCAGCGCGCGGCGCAGAGCAATATCAAGCGCGCCTACAGGGCCTACTCCCTCTGCGGCGGCAACTTCCGAATTCTCCCCTACAAGCACTTTTACCCAAGCGTGCGAACTGACAGCCGCAGGGTGCTCGCTCATTACCCGGTATGCTTCTATTTTAAAAAATGGCGAATAACGTCCCAGCTCGCGGAGAATCAATATTTCAAAACTTGCATCCGCTCCCTCGTAAGCCCAGCCGTCAGCTTCAAGCTTTTTAAGTTTTTCAGCCAGCGAAATGATTACAGGATGATCCTTGTGCACAGAAGGCTCTATCTTTTTCACGCGCTCTGCAATCGCGGCGCGCCCCCCGACTTCGCTCATTAAAAGGCGGCGGTTATTGCCTACTTCTGCGGGGTTTATATGTTCAAATGATTTTTCTATTTTTAAAATACCGTCGGTGTGCGTTCCCGCCTTGTGTGAAAAAGCATGCATTCCAATGTAGGGCATATCATCGCTTAGTATTACATTTGCAATTTCTGCGACCCTTCTTGTCAATTCGCTTATGCGGACAAGATTCCCCTGCGGAAGGCAGCGCAATCCAAGCTTTAGTTCCAAAGACGGAATCAAAGCCGCAAGGGATGTATTGCCGCAGCGTTCGCCGAATCCGACAAGAGTGCCCTGCACATGAGAGCATCCCGCCTGTACAGCGGCAAGGGAAACAGCAAGGGCAAGGCCGCAATCGTTATGCGCATGTATGCCGATTGGAATACCGGAATTTAAATTAATAACTTCCTTCACTGCGCGGGCAATCACATCGGGAAAAGTTCCGCCGTTTGTGTCGCATAACGCAATGCAGTCCGCTCCGGCGTCAAGCGCGTGTTTTACGGCGCAAAGGGCGTAAGAAGGATTCGATACCCAGCCGTCAAAAAAATGTTCCGCATCGTAGATAACTGTGCGCCCTTCGGCTTTTAAAAAAGAAACTGTCTCTGCTATCATGTCAAGGTTTTCCTGAAGCTGCGCCTTTAATACCTCTTTAACATGCAAATCCCAGCTCTTTCCGAAGATAACAATGCCTTCTGTACCCGCATCAAGAAGAGCGCGAAGATGAATATCACTTGATGTTTTTATACCCTTCTTCCGCGTTGAACCAAAAGCACATAACTTTGAGTTTTTTAATTTTAATGAAGATGATGCAAGACGGAAAAATTCCATGTCTTTGGGATTGCTGGCAGGGTTTCCCGCTTCTATCCATGCTGCGCCAAGCTCATCCAGCGTTTCCGCTACAGCAAGCTTGTCGCGCAGCGAGAAAGTAATTCCCTCACCCTGTGCGCCGTCCCGCAGCGTGGTATCAAGAATCTCTATATCGGGTTTATCATTTTCCATTTTCAATTCCCCAAAAAAGAAGCTAAAAGCTTTTCCTTATTATATGTTTATTTTAAAACTTCATCTACATTAAAAATCCCATTCCCGTTTAAATCAGAATACTCTGGCGGAAGTGTTAGATAACCATTAGCACAGTTAAGAATTTGTTAGTAATCATTAGAAAACCGTTAACGTACTTTTCACTTACGCATTAACTCTGATACTTAAGGCATATGTTTGCAGGAAAGAAAAAATTGGTCGTTGACTCAAGTCTTTCCAATAAAGCAGGAGGATCTATGAAAAAGTTAATTGTAATTTTATTAGTTATGGCAATGGCAGCAGGAGCTGTCTTTGCGCAGAACCTTAGCCTGGGCGGTTATTTCAACAGCGGCATCGGAGTTATTATTACTGATGGTGATGAAGACCCAATGATTGGCGCTTTCGGCGTTGATTCAGAACAGCTCGGCTACAGGTTCAGGTTGAACGGTTCATATCAGAATGAAGAGCGGACATCAGGTTTCAGATTCAGGATTCAGTCACAGAATGAAGTTGCAAGAAGGCAAAACGCCTATTTATCCATACCATTTGCGTACGGATTTATGAATTATCTTGACAACAAATTAAGCTTATCTGCCGGCATTGTAGATGACAGTGCATGGCAGACAGCAGACTGGTGGATCAATGATGATGTTGGTGAGGGTCTTGGAACCTTAATCAAGCTGAACAGTCTTATTGACGGTTTAAATCTTGGTTTTGGCGCCTATCTTGTTTCCCAGGAAGGCGGCGGCAGAAATAACCAGTTCAGCAGAACGCTCAATTCAGGTCATTTCATTGATGCCTCTGATGCAAAATATGTAATCAGCGGTTCATATGCAATGAAAGATACCTTTTATCTGGGCGGCTCCTTCCGTACCGCAAACGATGCCGGTGATGATACTATTAATAACAACAATGCGGGAAGACAGGAAACAAGCCAGTTCATTGGCGATTTAAGAATCCTCGCAGTAAAAAACCTTACCGCAGTTGTTGCCATCAGTATGGACAGACTTGATGACTTCGATAAAACAGGATTGATGACATTTTCTGAAACCTTTGGTTATAAGGTAAACGATGAAATTAATATCGGGCTTAACGCCGTACAGTTTATTAACAACAGGGATAATACCGATATGAGTATGCTGTTTAATGTCTGGGGAAGTTATGCTTTAGACAGTATTGTACCGCGCCTTGATATAACATACCTGCTTGGCGGAGATCTTCACAGTAATTTCCATTTCCGCAGAGGCTATGTTCCCACTTATAACAGCAAGGAAACAGTACTCAGCTTAAGGCCGTCTGTCAGAATAAACCTTGATTCAAGAACACATTTTGAAATCGGCAATGTCACCCATTTACTCAATGATGATGGCAAAGATTCAATGCTTAATCTTTTCTATCTCGACTTCAGATGGAGCTTCTAAAAACAAATATTTAAGCTGCCTGGAAAACCGGGCAGCTTTTTAATATCATGCAGCATCGCATTAACAGCGGACAGATATGCTTTTATGGATGATTCAATCACGTCTGTAGAAACTCCGCGCCCGTTCCAGCAGCGCCTGCTTCCATCTATATCCAGCGCAATCCTGACCATAGTCTCCCCCTGAGAAGATGATCCGTCAGCATCCATGCCGTCTGTGATAGCGCCAAGTTCGTATAACTCAAGTTCCGGTTCAACCCCTGTAATTTTATTTACCGCTTTAAAAATTGAATCAAGAGGACCATCGCCTTTTACGCTGAATATTTTAGATTCACCGTCTTTATGCAGCAGGCGGATTTCGCCAAAGGCGGCGCTGCGGCGTTTGCTGTCTGCGCCTGTAGTAACAGTCCAGTGATCCAGCCTCCATGTTTCCGGCACTGAAACTGTATTATCCATTACAAGCGCTTCAATATCGCGATCGCTTACAGTTTTCTTTTTATCAGCCAGATCCTTAAACTGAGAAAAAACCTTTTTAAATGTTTCTTCATCTATATCGATATTTAATTCCTTCAGGCGCGCTTCAAATGCATGGCTTCCCGAATGCTTTCCAAGAATTATTCTGCTCTTAGGAATGCCAATCGCTTCCGGCCTCATTATTTCGTAGGTTTGGCGGTTTGCAAGAACTCCATGCTGATGTATTCCCGCTTCATGCGCAAATGCATTATCGCCGACTATCGCCTTGTTCGGCTGAATTTTAATTCCCGTTACCTGCGACACAAGGCGGCTTGCAGAATAAACCTGCGTGGTATCGATCCTTGTGTCCGCATTAAAATAATCGCGCCGGACTTTAAGAGCCATTACAATTTCCTCAAGCGATGCATTACCGGCGCGCTCACCGATGCCGTTTACAGTACACTCAATCTGATCCGCTCCGTTTGCAATTGCAGCAATACTGTTTGCAACAGCAAGCCCCAAATCGTTATGGCAATGCACGGATAGGCGCGCCCTTTCCATACCGGGAGTATTTTCTTTCACATAACGGATGCGCCTGCCAAACTCATCAGGCATCGCATAACCTACAGTATCGGGAAAATTAACAGTAAGCGCGCCTGCATTAATTACAGCGCCGAACACTTTGCAGACAAAATCAGGATCGCTTCTGAAAGCATCTTCTGCGGAAAACTCAACATCATTGCAAAATTTTTTTGCGTATTTAACGCAGAAGACGGCCTGTTCCAGAACCTGCGCTTGCGTCATTTTTAATTTGTGTTCCATATGAACAGGGCTTGTCGCAAGAAAAACATGAAGGCGCGGATTTTCCGCTTTTGAAAGCGCCTGCCAGCCTGCATCAATATCCTTTTCAAGACAACGGCAAAGACAGGCAACAGCGCTGTCTTTAATGCACGCAGAAATTGCCTTTACAGCCTCCATATCTCCGGCACTTGAAACAGGAAAGCCGGCCTCGATTATATCAACGCCGAGTTTTTCAAGGCGTTTTGCAACCTCAACTTTTTCATTCAGATTCATGGAACAGCCGGGAGCCTGCTCTCCGTCTCTTAAAGTTGTGTCAAATATTTTTATTATGCGCATTTTATCATTCATGTTAACTTTTATACTATTCTTTACATCACTGCGAATATGACTCTATTTCTGCCAGGGTTGGAGGCTCCACTCCGTTTTTTGTGCAGACAATACCGGAAGCTTTGCTCGCAAATAAAAGCGCATTGTATAATTCTTCTTCGCTTAAACCGGCAATGCCGTCATGCGACAATTTGCCGCGCTGTTCCAGCCAGACAAGGAAGGCTCCCTGGAAGGTATCGCCCGCTCCTACAGTGTCGGTAAAATTTTTAACAAGCAATGCAGGAGCCTGCACTCTTGTTATGTTTCCATTATCCCGCCGCAGCAGAGCTATAGCTCCATCAGAGCCAAGAGTTACAATTGCAAGACGAGTGCCAAGTTCCAGCGTTTTTCTCAACGCCTCTTCCGGCTCTATGCCGGGAAAGATATATTCAAAATCTTCGCTTGAAATTTTTGCGATGGTACAGACGCCTGCCAATCTCTTGAATCTTTTCATGTAGGCATCGCGGTCTTTTATAATGAACGGGCGGATATTGGGATCAAAAGCGATAACCTTATTGGCGGCAGCTTCTTTTAATACAAGTGTTTCTATTGATGTTGCAATCGGCTCCATCGCCATGGAAATAGATCCGAATGAAATACATTTAACACAAGAAGGATCAGCTGTCTTGTAACAGGCTTGCAGCTCATCAATTGAAAGCAGGCGATCTGCTGTTCCTTCATCATAGAATGCATATTCAGGCTGTTTGCCTTTTTCCGTTTTTATAAATGCCAGAACAGGATTTTGCTCACAGCGAAGAAGGAGATCAGATCTTACATTATTTTCACGCAGTCTTTGCACCTGCAGATTGCCGAAAAAGTTTTTCGATATTCTTCCAATGAATGCAACCTGCGCGCCCAGCCTTCCTATTGCAATGGATGTATTGTATGAACACCCTCCGGGAAAGGGAAAAAATACTTCGTTAAGATTATCAACCGGCTCGCTTAATGTTTTGTGAAACATATCAATTACAGCTTCGCCGATGCACAGAATCATCGTCTTACACTGTTTCTTTTAAAGATAAAACGCTTGCGCCGCGTTCAAGGGCAACCATTCCTGTACGCGCAAGTTCAAGGATGCCGTAGGGCCGCAGAAGCAGTAAAAACCCGTTTAATTTTTCCATGTTGCCCGTAGCTTCAACTGTAATTGTTGTCTGGGAAACATCGACAACGCGGGCGCGGAAGATCCCCGCAATTTCAAGCACTGCAGGGCGGTTTGTCTCATCCGCTGCGATTTTAACAAGCATAATCTCGCGGCGCAGACAGGAAGAACTGTCCAATCCGCGCACCGATATTACATCAACAAGTTTTTCAAGCTGCTTAATAATCTGTTCAAGTATCCGCTCTTCGCCTGTAACGGCAATTGTCATTCTGGAAATTGAAGCGTCTTCTGTCTCGCCGACTGTAAGGCTATCGATATTAAACCCGCGCCGGCTGAAAAGACCGGAAACCCTGCTAAGCGTACCAGCCCTGTTTTCTACAAGCACTGCGACAACATGCTGTTTTATTAACCCTTTTTTGGCCATTTCCCTGCTATTTTTTCCTGACAGTAACCGCAGATGCGATTGTCTGGTTTATATCCGTGAGTTCCGAGCGCACGACCCTTGCCCTGTCCAAAGCCTGCTGATACCTGCCCATTGCCTGATCAACTTCCGCCTGGTCGGCAGTATCATATGCGTCTACAATCGCCTTATCCAGCGAATCATAATCAAGATCCAACTGTGAGTAACGGGCGCCGTTTATATTGATGCTTGTTTCTTCAATTTCTGTTTTTAAGGTTGATATAAGTGAGTCTGATTCACTGCCTGCCCTTTGAAGGCCAGCCCTGCCGTCAGCTATTGCCCTTTCTGCCGCTGCAATTGCATCCGCCGCATGAGCCCTGGCTGCATCATATCTTTTGGAATCGGCTTCCGCCTGCATGCGTCTTAGGGAATCTCTGGCGCGAGCCAAAGTGCCGCCTGCATATTCAACAGCATTGGCATCATTTTCGGCCCTGAAAACCGCTTCTCTGGCATTTTCCATCTCGGCTATGGGAGGCTTCTCGCACCCAATTATAAGAATTGATACAACAATAAAAATATAGAATAGGTTTATTTTCATATTATACTCCTTGGCAAGGCTCCTTTTATTAATTCTAGTATATTTATGCTTTTTTTTCCAGTATTCCGGGAAGGAATTACACCGTATTCCGGAAGGCAGGTAAAACGAATATATATGACCAGAAACCCAGGAAATGCCTTTTATTGGAAGCTGCCTGTAAATTGAAGTTTCCAAATTACTATATTACAATAATTATGGATGAAAAACAAAGATTTAAAAGCGTCTCTTGTAGTGATTTTAGTTATTTTCTTTATTCCGATAAGCGGCGGTATAATAAGCATTTTTCTGAAATTCTCAGATTTTATCGGAAATACTGCCTTTGGCAGAGGTTTACATAGTTTTTTATCACCTGTTTATAAATTATTCGGAAATGATTTATTTGCTGATATTTTATACGGAATAATGACTTTTATCGGAATTGTGATTATTATAGCAATCCCTATTGCATTCATTATTTTCATAGTATTGGCATTAAAAACACTCAATAGTTTATTTGGCATAAAAGGAGGAACACCAAAAGAAATTTATAACAGCATTATAGAAAATGATATATCAAAAGCAGCAGACAAAATAATGTTTTATCAAAATAACGCAAAAGACATGGATATTGCCGGGCAGCTAAAAATTGAACATAAAAAAATAAACAAGACAAAATTTTTCTTTCTGCCGATTGGACTTAACAAAGATCCATGGGCCTTTTTTAACATACCTAAAGACATGGAAATAAAAGAAGAAAACAATGAGATAATAATTTACTATAAAAATTTTGTTTACAACGTAAATAAGGGAAAATATATTTAGGCTGTCCTGTGGAATAAATCCCGGACAGCCCTTTTTTTTACTTACGTCGAATTAGTATCAGAGCTTTCTGCCTGCGTTAGACGATTTTTAATTTCTTCCACAGAGAGCCCCTGAGCCATTAATTCAAAGACTTCTTCTCTGCCCTCGGCTTTGCCTTCTTCACGGCCATCTTCCCGGCCTTCTTTATATCGAATGGCTCCAAGCCTCTCAACACTTATTTCTTCAAACAGCATATTTATTACCTCATCTATTCCGATTTCATACCAGAGCTTTCTGCCTGCGTTAGACGATTTTTAATTTCTTCAATCTCATCTTTTGATAATCTTTGTGAAAGTAATTCAAAGACCTCTTCTCTGCCCTCAGCTTTGCCTTCAACCTTGCCCTCAGCTTTGCCTTCAGCTCTGCCTTCTTCTATGCCGTCTTCCCGGCCTTCTTTATATCGAATGGCTCCCAGTCTTTCAACACTTATTTCTTCAAACAACATATTTATTACCTCCGAACCGTGTATTCTAAGAAAATCACCTAGAATGCCATTTTCTATGCAGTATTTTATCGCGGCTTTCATAGATTCATCAAGCGATAATTCCTTATTATACTCCCATATCATGGATATGAATACGCTGTAACTGTCCAGCGTCTTACTTTTTGCCAGTATCTGCGTATTACAGCCGTGGTTTATGTTGTATACATGCACCACAAGTTCAAGAGGAAGGCCGCTGCCTTTTATCAACTTTAAGTCTTCAATATCCTTAAAAGCGGCGGATAGCTTTAACTGATTATATTCAGGATAAGGCTCCTTGCCGTTATATAAAACGATAAACTCCGGTGTGGGGATTTTTACAAGTTTTCTCTGATATAAATTATCCTGCTCAAGAATTTTTTCGTAAACACGCCCAATATACATCAGCAGCCTGACCGGGACATTGTTGTTTATGGAGCTTTGG